>CZRL01000106.1_pt1 | contig 188943 bp, 177 predicted proteins | sample 734451 | NCBI WGS metagenome assembly CZRL01 (sample SAMEA3597868, study PRJEB11362) | hydrothermal vent metagenome | biome: marine hydrothermal vent biome; feature: marine hydrothermal vent; material: ocean water | place: Atlantic Ocean | collected 2010-09-19/2010-10-04 | reverse complement strand
AGAAAAGTTTCCAAAAGATAGTTTCCCTCCGCGTTTATCAGATGAAGAAGAAAACAAAAGAATTGAAGCAGTAAAAAAACAGTTAGGTTGGGGTGCAACTGGTATGGAGGTTCCTCCTCTAGCCGAAAGTAAGGTAGGTTTAAAATTTCATACTGCCGCTCAAGAATTAAATTTAATTAGTGATGAATTTTTTGCAATGAGAAATCATCACTCTGAATATTTACGATTACTAAAAGAAATAAGAGATCAAATTAAAGAATACAAAAATTCATTGAACGATGATCAAGATCTGGAGATTAGATATGTAAAGGAAATTAAAAAACTTGGTCAAAGAATCGAATATGAAAGCATTTTTCCTCCTAATGCTTTAGATGAAATGGAAAATGCAATTAGAGCTTTTGATAGAGTTCAAAAAAAAGAACAAGGCTCTATAAGAATTAAAGATATGTTGTTATTTCCAGCTGGAACAATTGTCGCTAGTGGTCCAACTTGTGCAGAAGATGGCCCTGGTAGATGGTTACCTAAACCATCAGATACCTTTCGAATCTTTGGCGACCTATTAAAACCAAGCGTAGGATTTAAAATGATCCCACTGCTTTGGTATGAAATGATGGGGGTAAATAGAATAGTTGGGTTTATTCTTCCAGATTGGATAGCCGATATATTGCCCGGAAAATATCCTGTTCATACTTCTGATGGAAATGTAAAGCCAAATTTTAAAAGCAAAGTTTTAGATTTTGTAACTGGTGAATTCGAAGCTTTCAAAATACCTGTTCCCATGGGGCATATTTGGGATTCATTCTTACGAGTATTTATGGGTTTAATGCTTGGAGTTATTTTTGGCGTACCTTTAGGCATCTTTATGGGTTTAAATAGATTTGCAAAAGGATTTTTTGATCCATTGGTTGAACTATATAGGCCAGTACCACCTCTTGCGTGGGCCCCATTAGTAATTACTGTCTTTGGGATAGATAACCTTGGCAAAGTATTTTTATTATTTATGGTCTCTTTTTCAATTATGATTATTTCTGCAAGAGCTGGAGCTTCGGGAACGCAACTATCAAAAATTCATGCGGCTCACTCACTTGGAGCATCAAAATGGCAAATATTACGACATGTCATATTCCCAAATTCATTGCCTGAAATACTAACGGGGCTAAGAGTTGCTGTTGGTATGTGTTGGGGAACATTGGTTGCAGCAGAATTTTTAGCAGGAACTACTGGTATTGGATTTGTTGAAAACGTTGCTAGAAAATATATGCAATATGAAGTTATTTGGATTACCATTTTTGTAATGGGAATGCTGGGACTTTTATTTGATATTACTCTTAGAAAAATAATAGATAAAACTACTCCGTGGCACGGGAAGGGTTAATTACCAAGCAATAAGAGAAATCCTACTAGGCTTACAACTCATATTATTGAGTTGATTGGTGTTAGTAAGGGAATAATATGGATATCCAAAACGCAACTGAGAGTGAGAAGCCCATAAATCGCCGTGAATTTATAAGGAAGGTCTCAGTTACTACCTGCGCAGCAGCTACATTTCCTTGGATTGTTCGCCCAGAAGTTTTGGCCGCATCAGGAACCGTCAATGTATTGATGTGGTCAGATTACCTTACACCAGGATTCTTACAATCATTCAAGGATAAGACTGGAATTAATGTTAACCACACACCAATTGGTTCGAATGAAGAAATTCTATACAAAATGAAATCCACTAGTGGTCGGGGTGTGGATATCTGTAGCCCTACCAATATGCGCTCGCTACAGTGGGAGCCGCTTGGTTTGTTACGACCGTTTGATCGCAGTCGGATTAAGAACCTCAACAATGTAAACCCAGCAATGCTGGTGGTGGGAGATCAGGAATGGGACTTTGGTGGTAATGGACTCCACTGGCTTCCGCATATCTGGGGTACAGAAGGTGTGGCCTGGCGGACTGACAAATGGACACCGCCTCGGGAGGGTGAGATACCAAGTTATGGTGATATCTGGCAACCTGATATGGAAGGTAAGACTATGATGAGTCCACATTCCGGTATGCTCGGAGCAGGTTTGCACCTTGAAACAACTGGAGCACTGGAAGCGGGTGCCATGCGTAAGGCGTATACCGATGAAGCGGCAATGCGTAAGACCTGGGCAGTTGTGACTGATTTCTGCATTAAGAACAAAAGTCAGGTCAAGCTATTTTGGAACAATGCCGATACCCAGAGAAACGGTTTAATTAACCAAGATGTGGTTGTAGGCCAGACCTGGGAAGGTCCACCGATCACCTTGATGCAAAATGGTGCCCCGGTTCAGTACCGAGCTCCGATAGAAGGGGCGCTGGCATGGATTGATGGTATGTCACTCTCGGCCGCAGCAGAAGACCTTGATTCGATTTACGCTTTTATCGACTATTGTTTTACACCAGAGCCGGCAGGCAAATCAATCGATGGTGGTGGTGACAGTGATTGGGGGAGTCATGGTTACAACTCTGCTGTGCTTGGTGCTGATCGCTTTAGTAGCGATAACCACAATAAGATATTTTCATCAGTCTATCCAGGGAATTCTCTATTTAATTTGTGGCCGTGGCCAAAGGAGCCGCAATGGTATGCTGATGTACGAACAGAATACCGTAATAAGTTTGTTAACGCCTGGCTTGCCCAGTAAGGGGTAGCGGTTGCTATGGTCAAGACCACCTGCATCGGTGCTTATCCAAAGCCGGATTACGTAGACCTTCCGGACTGGTTCAACCACCCTGACGGCCCGGATGCCACGGACCCGACAGAGCGCTGGTCAGACGCCATGAATACGCTCGGTAATGATGCCCAGAGCATCATCAGTAGAGGTGTCCAGGAAGTCATCGCAGACCAGATTGAAGCGGGGATTGATATTCCGACCGACGGTGAGGTCCCACGCGAGAATTATATCCATTACCACTGCCGTCACATCGAGGGTATTGATTTTGGCGTTCTGACTGAGGTCTCGCTGAGGAACGGCGCTTACAGCGCCCGGTTGCCAACCGTCAATGGACCGGTCAGTGCGCGGGATATTTTTCTGGTGCAGGACTGGAAACGCGCCCAGGCTTGTACCGACAGGCCGATCAAAATCACGATTCCCGGGCCAATGACCATCACCGATACCACTGCTGATGCGTACTACGATGACGCCGAGCGGCTCGGTGCCGAGTTGGCGGATGCGTTGAATCGCGAAGTGATCGCTCTTGCAGAAGCAGGGTGCCCGAACATCCAGGTTGACGAACCGCTATTTGCGCGAAAACCGGGGACAGCACTGGATTACGGTTTCGAAAACCTGGAGCGTGCTTTTCATCGCTGCCCCAAGAACGTCACACGTACAGTGCATATGTGCTGCGGCTATCCGGATCGGTTAGACAATCCGGACTATCCTAAGGCAGATCCGGACAGCTACAACAAGCTGGCAGATGCTATCGAATACTCGTCAATCATGGCGGTGTCCTTTGAGGATGCACATCGCCACAATGACTTATCCCTGCTGGAGCGGTTCAATCAGACCTGTGTGATCCTGGGTGTGATTGCAGTTGCCAAAAGTAAAGTGGAATCAGTTGGCCAGATCAGAGATCGACTAATGTCTGCGTTGGAGCACATCGATGCGGATCGCCTGCTGGCTGCACCGGATTGCGGGCTGGGGCTGTTGAGCCGGGAGTTGGCTCGCTCAAAGCTGTCGAATATGTGTGAAGCGGTACGTACCATTGGCTAATAAGGCAATCTGGAGCTCAGTTCGACTTTCTGCCCGGAGCTGAAGGGCGTATGAACCACCCGTCGTTGACGTTGGCAGTATCGTTGTGACCAAAAACACCTTCAAGCTTGAATGTAATGCGGTAGGTCATATCATGACCATCGGCGGCAGGGAAGTGTACAGCCGGTTCGACTTCCCAGAACAACCAATCCCGGCGGGTTGTTCTGCGGTATCTTGCCTTGAGAACAACATCATCTAGTTCTCCCGGTTTGTTTCGGTAGAAGAACTCCGCGTCATACGCTATGGCGTGTGTGGTTTGCTGTCTTAGCCTCTCATAGAGTGTGAAGTACTGATCGATGCAGATACCGTCATTGCATTTATCGGTGTTGTTCTGGTACCAGCGAATCTGGGTTGCGGGTCGGAAAAAAAATCGGGTCGACAAAGGCCAGTCAAATGTAATTTCACCCCGGTATTCAGTTTTAGCTTTAGTGAAATAGTGTAGTGAGTTCGTGATGCTGAGAACCCAGCGGCTGGCCCTGTCGAAAGTCAGGCGATGTCGCGCGCGTCCGAACAACTGGTAACTGCCGACTCGTTTTCGAATACCAGCATCGAAGCGCATCTGCCGCATCGAATCCGTACCGGCAGGTCTGATCCGAAGGCTGATGTTCTGGCCCTCGGTATTGACTGGGTTCGTCGAATCATCGTCCTGACCGAAAATGATCTGTAACCGCTGTTCGGTCCTGGGTAGCGAAAGTTTACCGCGGATACCTGCTGCCAGGTTTTGGCCGTCATGTTCATCGACTCGTATTTTGACGTAAACACGAAGGCGTGTTTCCTGGCCTTCGTCGACAATGCTTTGGTTAGAGAAGAATCGGTCGATCCGATCTGCTGTATCAAGGGTCATTCTGGACCACTTTTTGTGCCCAGTTTCAGTTGTGCTGGAAGATGTGTTGCTCTGGTCAGCATGCGCACGGTTGCCTGTCGACGACAGGACGATTCCCATGACCAGGGCCAAACAGGCAGCAAACATCGGCGCGGCCCGGTTAGGGCAGCTCAGCACAAAACTGAGAACCATTTCTGGGCTACCGGAGACTGATCGACGCGCATTCTGATCTCCCATCGACCGATAAATTCGCCCATACCCAATGCAGGATTAAAGGCGCTCAAGAGAGTAGCCCCCTTAGGGGGATGCAGTTTCAGCCACACCGTGATGCGAATACTGCCTGCTCTATGGAAGGTATGGGTAGTCTGCTCCCGCCGTTTTCCGGAGGGGTCGATCCAGTCAACATTGAGGGTATGTTCACCATCGTGTAATCCTTCGATGTTAAGCACGGAGAAAATCTTGTCAGCGCAGTTGAATTCGTCGCTCAATGACGGGACGGGAACTCCATTCTCAATTGAGCTGGTGACAAAGGCATCCAGTGATGTTGCCGCCATGACGGGAGAGCCGAGACAACATAGTACCAGTACAATCCAACGGCCGGGTATGAGATGGCAGCTGGTCATCTGTTGTTGATGCCCTTTAGGCGGCTTTTCGCAACAGTGCCTCGGTTTCAGTGACAGCCGCTGCAAGTTTGTCGAACAGTTCATCGACTTGCGTGTTTTCAATAATGAGCGGTGGGCAAATGCCGATCACGTCTCCCGGGAGGGCACGGACGACCAGGCCTCTGGCCAGGGCACTGGCTGCGATAGCAGGTGCGGCCTTTGCGTCAGGTGAGAACTGTGCTCGGCTTGACTTGTCAGACACCAGTTCTAAAGCTGCAATCAATCCAACACCTCGGGCTTCACCAACGATGGAACTGTCCGAGAGCTCACTGAGTCGTTCCAGAAAATGGGGGGCTACGGACTGAACATGACCGATCATGTCTCGCTCTTCGTAGATTTTGAGTGTCTCGAGTGCAACGGCACAGGAAACCGGGTGACCCCCATAGGTGTAGCCCATGCCGAATGCGCCATGCTTGCGGCTTTGCTCCTTGAATACATCGTAGATTTTCTCAGAGATCATCACAGCTGATATTGGAAGATATCCGGACGACAGTTGCTTGGCGCAAGTGACCATATCAGGCCGGATATCGTAGGTGTTACATCCCCACATATTGCCGGTTCGGCCAAATCCACAGATCACCTCGTCGGCCACCAGCAGTATGTCGTACTTGTCCAGCACCACCTGTATTTTTTGGAAATAGGTGGCCGGCGGCAGGATTACGCCGCCAGCCCCCATGACTGGCTCGGCAACAAATGCGGCTACGGTTTCAGGCCCTTCCTGCAGTATGAGTTGTTCCAGACTGTTGGCGAGTCGAGTGGAGAAAGCCTCCTCACTTTCCTCTGCTTCGCCAAAGCGGTAGAAATTGGGCGTATCGGTCTGCTTCATTCGATCAAGCGGAAGGTCAAAATCATTCTGCATCAAGGGGATCGCTGTCAGGCTGCCACCAGCAACCGTGACGCCATGGTATCCGCGAAGTCTCGAAATAATTTTCTTTTTATCCCTAAGGCCGCGACCGTTGTTGTAGTACCAGGCAAACTTGATCGCTGTATCGATGGCTTCTGAGCCTGAATTGAGAAAAAACGCCTTGGTCATGCCGCTGGGAGCGATGGATATCAGACGCTCGGAGAGTTCAATCACCGGCTCTGTGGATCTGTGAGCAAAAGTATGGGAATAGGGTAGATCGGCGAACTGTCGGGCTGCAGCATCAGCCAGCCGGGTCTCGGAGAATCCCAGTGACACACACCACAGACCGGCCAACCCCTCCAGATATTGGTTGCCTTTGTCATCCCAGACGTAGATACCGTCACCCTGGGTGATGACCAGTGGGCCCTGTTCCTCATGTGCTGCAAGGTTGGTGTAGGGATGCAGTGCGTAGGCGATGTCAGATTTTCGGTTACTGTTGGGATTGGAAACCATGGGTGCGACTCCTTAAGTGGCGATCTGATCTATTCTTAATGTGTGCCGTGATGTTAGCATGATCAGAATTGTGCACCTTGGTGGGTATGCGAACAAGGAATGCTTGTCCTCGAGCGGCCGAAAGACCACAATTCAGGGTGTAGAAATTAAGATCAGATGGACCGCCACTGACCACTATCTTTGGTGGTGGTTATCGGAGGGGAGAGATAAACATGGACGCTAAAGTCAAGATTACGCTGAATCATTTCGTCGGGGGTAAGCAGATAGCGGGCACCAGTGGACGTTTTGGAGATGTGTATAACCCTGCCCTGGGCGAAGTAGTCAAACAGGTGCCCCTGGCCTCAGCGGAGGAAGTCCAATCGGCTGTCGAAAATGCTGCGAACGCATTTCCAGCGTGGGCTGAAACCCCACCGGGTCGTCGGGCACAAGTGCTCTACGCTTACCGGGAATTGCTCCACCGACACATGGACGAACTGGCCGAGATTGTGTCTGAGGAACATGGCAAGACACTGGATGATGCGAAGGGTTCGATAACCCGTGGGCTGGAGGTGGTTGAGTTTGCCTGTGGCATACCGCAATTACTCAAAGGAGAGTATTCCGAGGGCGTTGCCAACGGAGTAGACAGTTGGAGTATGCGTCAGCCGGTGGGGGTGTGTGCAGGCATTACGCCGTTCAATTTTCCTGCGATGGTGCCCATGTGGATGTTTCCCGTTGCGATTGCCTGTGGTAACACATTTGTGCTCAAGCCTTCTGAGCGTGATCCGTCCTGTTCTTTGCGCATGGCCGAATTGCTGAGTGAAGCCGGTCTGCCAGATGGTGTTCTGAATGTGGTTAACGGTGACAAAATCGCGGTAGATGCGTTGTTGACCAGTCCGACTGTGCAGGCGGTGAGTTTCGTCGGTTCGACAGCAGTGGGGGAGTACATCTATCAGACCGGATGTAAAAATGGTAAACGGGTTCAGGCGCTGTGCGGCGCAAAAAACCACATGGTGGTGATGCCAGATGCAGACCTGGACCAGGTCGTCGATGCTGTGATGGGTGCCGCCTACGGTTCTGCTGGTGAGCGCTGCATGGCGGTATCTGTGGTGGTAACCGTAGGTGATGACACGGCGGATCGGTTGATGGCGCTGCTCAAGCCACGAATTGAGGCCCTGAAAGTTGGTGCCTATGATCAGTCCGACGTTGAGATGGGCCCGGTGATCACACCCGATGCCCGCGACCGCATAAAAGGCTACATCGACCAGGGTGTCGACGAAGGTGCCGATCTCGTCGTCGACGGCCGGGATATTTCAGTTGGAGGATACGAGAACGGCTGTTTTGTCGGTGCCACGGTATTCGACAAAGTCACGCCAGCGATGAAAATATATACCGATGAAATTTTTGGCCCGGTGCTGTCTGTGGTCAGAGCGGGGAGTTATGAAGAGGCCCTGGACTTGGTTAACAAGCATGAATACGGAAATGGCACCGCGATATTTACCCGTGACGGGGATGCTGCCCGTGATTTCACGCATCGCTCACAAATCGGCATGGTGGGCGTGAATGTGCCCATACCGGTACCATTGGCGTTCCACAGTTTCGGTGGTTGGAAAAGATCTTTGTTTGGAGATCACTACATTCACGGGCCCGAGGGCGTTCGCTTCTACACCCGGATGAAAACGGTGACATCGCGGTGGCCGTCTGGTATACGCGACGGCGCTGTCTACAACTTCAAGGCCGGCGGTGAGCACTGATTAGCGCTGTCGATAGAAGCAGGTGTCAGGCGGAAGCAGCGTTATTACCGGCAATCTTGCCGAACACCGCGCCGTTGAGTAGGCCGGTGCCGCCAGGGTAGTTGTGGTAGAAAATTCCACCCACCAGTTCGCCGGCGGCGAATAAACCGGGGATAGGGATCAGGTCTTCGTCAACAACTTGCGCCTGTGGTGTGATCCTCAGCCCACCGAACGTGAAAGTTATGCCACAGGTCACGCCAAAGGCCTCATAAGGCGGTGTATCCAGCGTTGTGGCCCAGTTCATCTTGTTTATCAACAGTCCATCGGTTCGTCGCCCGTCTTTAACCGTCGGATCAAAAGGGATGTCGGCTTTAACGGCTGTATTAAATTCGGCAATGGTTCTAAGGAATGTTTCTCGGTTCATACCATGTTCTTCGCTGAGTTTGTCCGCCAGTTCCTCAAGACTGTCAGCCGCCACACGTGTAATCTGGCGGATACGGTACTCATCACGCATTAAGTGGGTGACTTTGGCATCGAAAACCTGCCACGCCGTTTGCCCGGGTTGTTCCAGGATACGGCCACCATACTTGGCATAGGTATAGTTCCTGAAATCCGCACCCTCATCCAGAAAACGTTCGCCTTCATTGTTCACTACCAGCGAGAAGGGATAAGAGTGTTTCTGGAACATGTCGCCTACCGCCAGGTCGCCGAATTCAGGTGCATTGAGGTCCCAGGCGACCGCGTGACAACCGGACCAGTTGCCCCGGGGCGCAGCGCCGATATCTAGGGCCATTCGTATGCCCGCCCCAGTGTTGAAGCGACTGCCGCGTACTTTTGCCAGTTCCCATCCGGGTCCAAGATAACGTGTGCGCATCTCGGGGTTGGCCTGGAAGCCGCCGGTTGCGAGGACGACGGCACGACAGTTGACTGTGCTGTTGATACCGTCCTGCCTCACGACCAGACCATTGATGGTGCCATTGTCATGTTGAAGAGCCATCACACGGGCGCCATACCGGATCTCTACGCCCGCGGCTTTAGCAATAGCAGTTTCCATATCCACCAGTCCCGGCCCACCCCCACGGGCTTCGACGGTCAGGCCGCCCCAGAATCTGAATTTACCGTCGACCTTGAAAGCCTGACGGCCATACATCGGTATGAACCTGACGCCTTTGTGGCGTAGCCAGCGTACGGTGTCCAGGCTGTTCTTTACCAGAACTTCCACCAGATCGGGGTCGCAGCGGAACTCGGTGACACGAAACATGTCGTCGAAAAACTGTGATTCACTATAACTGCCGAAATCAGAATTGTTGATTTCTTCTTCGCTCAGGTCGCAGATGTCTAATAGGTCATCGCAGCCGTTGTAAACAAAGCGAATACCGCCCGCTGTAAAGCGACTGTTGCCACCATTTTCGGGCTCTGGTGCCCGTTCAAGCACCAGCACCCGTGCACCGTTTTCGGCTGCGGCAATGGCCGCACACAGCGCTGCATTTCCGGCACCTGCAACACAGACATCGTATTCTTGTTGAGCCATGTTTAGATCCTCTAAATTGACGGTTACCGGTATACAATAAATCTGGGATTTATTGTATCGCTCAGAAAACAGTGGTAACCGCCTTCTCTCCTTTTTTTATGTTCACCTTCAGATCACTATCTTGCGTCCTCTGGGTCACCGTCGAAGAACATCGTGTTCAGGGTGGCGAGTTGCGGAGGATATTGAATATTATGCATAGGGTGTTCCGGTGTAAATTTGAGAAAAGCGCGATAATCTGGATCTGAGTGCTGTTTGCAGGAATAAAGCGATGATTGAGAAACTGCCCGAACTTGTCAATAACAATGAGGCACTGATCCGAAGGGGCCGCTGGCTCAATGATGTGTTTCTGGTTGAGGTGGGAGAAATTCAGTACCTGGTCCACGTGGCTGCTGGTCGGGTTGAGTGTGTAGAGACCGGGCCATTTGTGATGCCGTCGTGGACATTTGCAATTCGTGGTTCGGAGGCCACGTGGACCAGGTTCTGGCAATCGGTACCCGCGCCTGGGGACAACGATTTGTTTGCATTGAGAAAAACCGGGGAGATGACAATCGAAGGTAACCTGAAGCCGTTTATGGCTAACCTCATCTATGTCAAAGAGGTCCTGGCGATGCCCCGTTTGCTGGACGACAAAATATGAAACCGTGGATAGAAGCTGTTTCAGGTCGTTATCTTCACCTCGAAATCGGTGGCCGACATCAGCGGCTGTATTACGAAGAATCAGGGGAAGGGATTCCGCTTGTCTGCCTGCATACCGCTGGGTCAGATGGTCGTCAGTATCGTGGACTGCTTAACGACGAACAGGTAACGCGCGATTACCGGGTGATTGTATTTGATATGCCTTGGCACGGAAAATCATCGCCCCCTGAAGGGTGGCAGAACGAAGAATACAAGCTCACGACGCCAGCCTACACCGATATGATCATGACGCTATGCGGCGCACTCGAACTGGATCAACCAGTGGTCATGGGCTGTTCGATCGGCGGTCGAGTTGTATTGAACCTGGCGCTTGAGCATGCCGATGAACTGCGAGCAGTGATTGGTCTGCAGTCTTCAGGCCACGTTGACCCTTACTACGACATAAAATGGCTGCATCACGCGGATGTTCACGGCGGCGAAGTATGTGCAGGCTATGTTTATGGACTGGTGGCCCCACAAAGTCCGGAGTCAGAGCGCTGGGAAACGTTATGGCACTACATGCAAGGGGGTCCTGGTGTTTTTAAAGGGGATCTCCACTTCTACATGATTGACGGCGATATTCGTGACAAGATCAGCAAAATTGATACTGACAAGTGTCCGGTTTACCTGCTTACGGGTGAATATGATTACTCCTGTTCACCGGAGCACACGCGGTCGACAGCCGCTCGAATCAATGGGGCAGACATGAGGATCATGGAGAAGCTTGGACACTTCCCGATGAGTGAGAATCCAGCACAGTTCCGCCGTTATCTTTTGCCGTTGCTTGATCAAATTCGTGGTTGTAATAAAACAACCAGCTGACTGCAGCACGGTCCGAGTTTGTGCGTTATGCGAGCGTATTTAATGGGATCTGTTAATGAATAAGCAGCAGAATATTGGTTTTATCGGTCTGGGTGTGATGGGTGAACCCATGTGCCGGAATCTTTCAACTAAGTCAGGCCTTAAATTCACGGCGTTCGACAGGCGTGAGGAACCTTTAACACGGCTGGCACAGGTTGGAGTCGGGCGTGCTGCCTCACTCGCAGAGATGGCTGCTTCAGACGTCGTATTCTTGTCCCTGCCAGACGGTGAGGCGGTTCGGGATGTCTGTTTGGGAAATACGGGCCTGATTGCGGTGCTGAATGCGGGCGCCATAGTGGTTGATCTGGGCACATCGCCAGTGGCATTGGCGCGTGAGCTCGATAGTCGTTTCAGAGAGCATGACGTCCTATTTTCCGATGCACCCGTTGCAAGAACTCGCGCGGCCGCGGAGGCTGGAACATTGAGTATTATGGTGGGTGCTGAATCAAGGGTATTCAATGCGCTTGAACCACTGCTGAGAATGATGGGTGAAGAGATCACACATTGCGGCGGTGTAGGTTCAGGGCAGTTGGTCAAGATTATGAATAACATGGTGCTGTTCCAGACTGTTTCTGCCCTAGCCGAGGCCCTCGCCATCGGGCGCGGTGCAGGAATCGATCCTGCGGTGATGTTTTCTGCGTTGTCGAAGGGTTCAGCGGATAGCTTTGCGTTGCGCAATCATGGCATGAAAGCCATGTTACTGGATACGTTTCCGCACGATGCGTTCAGCACAGCCTACGCGATGAAAGACCTAGGCTATGCGCTCGAACTGGCTCGTGACGTCGGCTTTGAGGCATCAGGCGCGCAGCTTGTGCAGGAGCGCTTTAGACAGGCGATAGACGCTGGCTTTCATGACAGCTACTTCCCGGTCGTCAGTCGTGTCATCTGATTCGCAGTTGGAAAGTTGATCGTGACCAAAACCTATCTGGTGGTGTTTGTTCGCGGTCTTTTCTGGTGGTCAATAGCGTGAAGGCAGTACAGCTTCAACACTATGGTGGATCCGACGCGCTGTCGCTGGTCGATGTGGATATTCCGACCCCGGGTGAGGGTGAGGTATTAGTCAGAATCGAATCAGCAGGTGTCAATTTCATCGATATTTATATGCGGGAAGGGCACTATCAACAGTCTTCCACCTATGGTTCAGTCCTGCCATTTACGCTGGGTATGGAGGCGGTCGGCACGGTGGCTGATGCGAATGGACATTCAAGGCTGCAAGCAGGTGACCGTGTGGCTTACTGTCTGAGTCGTGGTAGCTATGCTGAGTACGCAGTGGTCCCAGCCTGGAAGCTGGTGGTTGTACCGCCTGACATTGATTCAAACACCGGTGTGGCACTGATGCTGCAGGGTTGTACGGCACATTACCTGACTCATTCGTTATTTCCGTTGTCGGCAGGCGACTGGTGCCTGGTCCATGCCGGGGCAGGTGGCGTGGGTCAGTTGCTGATTCAACTGGCTAAAAAACGCGGTGCACAGGTCATTACAACAGTAGGCTCCCCGGAGAAATCCGAAATCGTGAAGCACCTGGGGGCAGATCACGCTGTTTTGTACCGGGAGGAGGACTTTTTCGAAGCCGTGCAGTCTGTGACAGATGGTCAGGGTGTAGATGTGGTCTACGATGCGGTTGGTAAGGAAACGATTGCGTCGAGTATTCGTTGTCTCAAGCGACGTGGCACGTGTGTTAACTATGGGGGGAGTTCTGGCTTGGTTGAAACGGTCAGTCCATTGGCACTGGCTGAAGCGGGCAGCGTGTTTTTTACCCGTCCCCACCTGGCACACTACATGGCTGATCAGGTCGAGATCCAGGGTCGATGTGTGGATCTGTTTGAGGGGGTCGGTAGTGGCGCGCTGTCTGTCACGGTCGACCGTGAATTTGAGCTTTCTGCGTTTGCAAAAGCGCATGCACGGCTTGAGTCGCGCGGTACGCTGGGAAAGTTGTTGTTGAGGATAGGATGAAACTGTTTTAGGGGTTTGTCTCAATTTACGTGGGGATTTGGGGCCGCCTGGATACGAAATTTGGCTTGGGTGCCAGACATTTATAAAGGGTTCACCAATAATGGATATTAAGAAAAGAGAGCTACGAAGACGTCTAGAGCAGGGCGAGTTCATCTGTGCGCCCGGTGTATTTGATCTTATTTCCGCTCGGATCGCAGACCGCTTTGAATTCCCGGCGTTGTATATGACAGGTTATGGTGTTGTTGCATCTTCTCTGGGGTTGCCCGATGCAGGGCTAGCCGGTTATAGCGACATGGTCGAACGTGTAGATCGAATTGCTTCGGCAACTTCTACCCCGGTAATTGCAGACGGTGATACCGGATATGGGGGCTTATTGAATGTCGACCATACTGTACGCGGTTATGAACGTGCGGGCGCCTGCGCTATACAACTTGAGGATCAGGTTTCACCCAAAAAGTGTGGGCACACGCCGGATCGTAAAGTCATCCCTGTAGAAGACATGGTGAGTAAGATTAAAGTGGCACTCACGGCCAGAGAATCAGAAGATTTTCTTGTCATCGCGCGGACTGATTCCCGTACCGGCCTGGGAATCGAGGAAGCAATACGCAGAGGCCAAGCGTTTGCGGATGCTGGTGCCGATATTATCTTCATTGAGGCGCCGGAGTCGGTCGACGAGATGGTTGAAATCGGCCGCCGGATCGATAAACCACTGCTGGCAAATATTGTTGTCGGTGGTAGTACACCGCTACTTTCTATAAAAGAGTTGTCCGATATCGGTTACCAACTAGTGATCTTTCCCGGCAGTGCGTTTTTGGCTATGGGTGCAGCAGTGGAATCGGTTTATACGCACATCAAATCCAGCGGTTCTACAGCCGGTCTGGAGACGCCGTTGTATGATTTTCAGGCCTTTAATCGACTCATGGGGTTTGACAAGGTCTGGAAATTTGAAGAGACCTGGCACAATCCGGACTGAAAGCGACTGTAGATGGACCGTCCAAATACACCGTTAAGGTTATCGGATGTGCCCGGAGTTCACTGTGTATATCCGATAATGCTATGATCAGTTGAACACCGAGTCAGAGAGTCCAATTTTCCATCAAGAAGAAAGGGGATTTTTCTCGGGATTAAACACATAGGAGGCGAGTAAGTTCACGTGGAGTGCTGCTGAACACGCGGGCTTGACTTATCATGGCGAAGTTACTTGAAGTCAAAAATCTAACTACCCAGTTCTTTACCACGGCTGGAATTGTTCAGGCTGTGGACAATGTGTCCTTCGACATCGACGAAGGGGAAACCGTTGCTGTAGTGGGAGAGTCAGGTTGCGGAAAGTCAGTCAGCGCACTGTCGATTTTGCGTTTGATCCCGTGGCCGCCCGGAAAAATTGTTGGCGGCAGTATTCACTTTGCCGGACGAGATCTTCTGGCGCTCAGCGATGATGAGATTCGCACGATACGGGGCCGCGAGATCAGCATGGTGTTTCAGGAGCCGATGACCTCACTGAACCCGGTACTGTCGATTGGATTACAGCTGACCGAGACGATGGAGCATCACCTGGGGATCTCAAATAATGAGGCGCATCAAAAAGCTGTTGAACTGCTAGGCTTGGTCGGCATCTCCGAGCCCGAAAGGAGACTCAGCCAATACCCACACCACTTGAGTGGCGGCATGCGACAGCGGGTGATGATCGCTCTGGCGCTGAGTTGTGAGCCCAAGCTAATCATTGCCGATGAGCCCACCACCGCGCTTGATGTCACCATCCAGGCTCAAATTTTAGAGCTTATGAAAAATCTGACCAAGCAGATGGGTGTCGCGTTAATTGTCATCACACACAATTTGGGTGTTGTCGCCCGTTATGCTGATCGGGTGAATGTCATGTATGCCGGTAAACTGGTTGAAATGGGTCAGGCTCGCGAAATCTATCACGACCCTCATCACCCTTATACTCTGGGCCTGCTGGCTTCTGTTCCTCGTATGGACCAGCCTCGGGGCACTCGGTTGATTCCGATAGACGGACAGCCACCTGATCTTACCCTTCTGGATTCGGGGTGCGCCTTCCGACCCCGGTGTCGGTTTGCAGTTGACCAGTGCGCCATCGAGATCCCACCACTGCAGACCGTTGACCATGAACATGCTTCGGCATGCTGGCGGGTCTCTGAGATTTCCGAGCTCAAGGTTGCCTCATGATTGACACTCAGCAGGCGGTTCCAGCCTCGCCGGTAGATAGCAGTGTCGCCGAAGATGCGTTTGTGCAGATACGCAATCTCAAGATGCATTTTCCAGTGACCGAAGGGACAATTGTTCAGAAGACGGTGGCGCATGTTAAAGCGGTTGACGGCGTCTCTTTTGATATTAATCGAGGTGAAACACTGGGCTTGGTCGGAGAGTCTGGCTGCGGGAAGACAACTGTCGGCCGATGTATTCTCCAGCTTGAACGGCCCACTGCTGGTGAGATTATGTTTGATGGTCGGGACCTCACACAACTCACACAGAAAGAGTTGATCCCCGTCCGGGAGAAGGTTCAGGTTATCTTTCAAGATCCCTACAGCTCGCTAAACCCGCGCATGAAAATTGGCGCGATGTTGGAAGAGCCCATGCGGGTTCACAGAATCATCACCGATGCTAGCAAACGAAAGGAGCGAGTCAGGGAGCTTCTATCCGTCTGTGGGCTCGATCCCAAGTTCGCCGATCGTTACCCGCACGAGATGAGTGGGGGGCAGCGCCAGCGAGTCGGCATTGCCCGTGCTCTGGCGTTGGATCCTGCGTTTATCATTTGTGATGAGGCGGTCTCAGCGTTGGATGTCTCGATCCAGGCACAGGTGATTAATCTTCTTGAAGACCTTCGGGAACAATTCAACTTAACCTATCTGTTTATTGCGCATGATCTCAGTGTGGTTCGTCATATCTCAAATCGGGTGGCGGTCATGTACTTGGGCAATCTGGTTGAGCTTGCTGATGGTGATGAACTGTTTGATAACCCGACACATCCCTATACCCGGGCGCTGCTGGATGCGGTGCCCATTCCGGACCCGGTGGTTGAGGGAGATCGCGAACACAGAATCATCACAGGCGAGGTTCCAAGTCCGATGAACCCCCCGAGTGGTTGTGTGTTCCATCCTCGGTGTCCAATGGCGGTGGATAGTTGCCGTTCGTCGGTGCCAGAATTTCGAGAAATAGCATCGGGTCACTACGTGGCCTGTACTGAGGTATGATTTGGTTGTGCAAATTGCCTATACTGGAAGAGTGGCAAACAGATTTCTGATCATTGATTGATCGGAACCCGCCTGATTGGTGAGGGGCGCTGGAGGCGTCACGGACCAATTCAGGCTAAGTAAACCGATGTACAGACAAGGAATGGAGGATAAAGATGACATCAAAAACCTTTAAATATGTGGTCGCGGCGACAACTGGGGTGGTGTTTGCCCTGGGGGCAACGTTCACGACACTTGCTGCGACTCCAAAATCTGGAGGAATCCTGAATTTTGTGGTCGGCAGCAAGATTCCGTCGTACGACGGACACCAAGAGACGACATTTGGAATGATCCACCCGATTCGGCCGTTCTACAGCTTGCTGATTCGAGTGAATCCGGACAATCCGGCCGATCCGGCTGACTTCAAGTGTGATCTGTGTGAGGGCGATGTTCCTGCAGGTGAGAATGGTGGTACCAAGTACACCTTCAAAATTAAACAAGGAGTCAAGTTTCACGACGGCACACCGCTGACGTCCGCTGATATCAAGGCGACTTTTGATAAGATAATTTTCCCAGCTAAAGGTGTACCTAGCTCTCGCAAGGCTTTTTTCAAGATGGTCGGTTCGGTTGACGCACCGGATGATCACACAATCGTGTTTAACCTAGATTTCCCGTCGGGTTCATTTATCCCGGCCGTGGCGACACCTTTTAACTTTGTTTACAGCAAAAAGGATCTGGACACACACGGTTCCGAATGGCACAAGAAAAACATCAACGGTACCGGTCCGTTCAAGTTTGTCGAGCATATTCCTGGCCAACATGTGGCCGGTGAACGCTACGCTGGATATCATTTCAAAGGCCAGCCTTATCTTGACGGGTTTAAAGCGATCTCTGCACCGAAAATGGCAGTTCGCCTGAATGCTATACGAGCCGACCAGGCATCTATAGAGTTTCGCGGCTTTCCGCCGAAGGCCCGTGACGACCTTGTGAATGCGCTGGGTGACAAGATCACGGTTCAGGAAAGTGACTGGAACTGTGTGTTGATGGCAACAGCAAACTCAAAGAATAAGCCTTTTGATGACATTCGAGTTCGTCAGGCACTGACCTTGGCTGTTGATCGATACAGTGCGTCGAAATATCTTTCAAACATTGCGATTGTTAAGACAGTAGGCGGCATCGTCTTCCCAGGGCATCCATTGGCCGCGAGTCAGGCTGAGATGGAACAGTTGATTGGGTATTCCAAAGACATCGAGGCGAGTCGTGCAAAGGCTAGGCAGTTACTCAAAGATGCTGGCGTACCAGAAGGCTTTAAGTTCATATTCAACAATCGTGGCGTGGATCAGCCCTACAAAGTTGTTGGTACTTGGTTGGTCGACCAGTGGCGTAAAGTTGGATTGGACCCACAGCAGACTGTGAAGCCTTCCCCGCAGTTCTATGCAACGTTGCGGAAAAAGTATGACTTTGACGTCTCAATCGACTTCAACTGTCAGTCAGTCATCAATCCAATCGCAGACGTGAGTAAATTTCTATGTAGTGCGGGTAATAACTACTCACAGTGCGACAACCAAGAGATAGAGGATCTATATGATCGCTTGATGAAAGCGGCAACGCTTGATGACCAAAAAGCTGCTATGCGCGCGTATGAGAAGGCGGCAGTGGATTTTGCTGGCAGCAGTATTACTCTCTGGTGGTACAAAATTAACCCACACCGCTCGTATGTTAAGGGCTGGAATATTGCACCCAGTCATTATCTAAACCAACATCTAGACAATGTCTGGTTGGATCAGTAGATCGAGTAGCAAGAGCGATAATTTTATAATTTGCTCATGATTAGAAACCCGTCAGCTGCCAATTGGGTGGCTGGCGGGTTTGTTTTCTCAAGGCTATAGCAACGTGCATCGATACATTACCAAACGATTACTGCTGTTGATCCCGACGTTGTTTGGGGCGGCCATGTTGGTCTTTTTTCTGCTTCGAGCAATACCTGGCGATGTGTGCGAGGTGCGCTTAGCTGGGACTGGTCTGTATGTGGATGAGGCTGAGATCGAATTGTGTAGAGAGAAACTCGGTCTGACCAAACCACTGTTCGTGCAGTTCTACAATTTTGTCAGCGGTTACCTCACCTGGGATTTGGGTGAGTCAATGTGGACCGGTAAAGACGTCACCTACGAGATCGCTATCCGATTTAAATTATCCGTTCAACTTGCCATAATGGCCACGCTGGTCGCTGTGATTCTGGCGATTCCGTTGGGTGCGATTTCTGCTATTAAACAAGACACCTGGGTGGACTATACCGTCAGGACATTCAGTATTGCGGGCATTGCGATGCCCTCTTTCTGGCTCGGGATTATCATCATTCTGGGTCTTCTGATTGGGAGCCAGAAGTTTTTTGGTGACCCGTGGATGCCGCCTATCTATTATGTCTCTCCATTTGAGGATTTCTGGGGCAATATGTCCCAACTGATTTGGCCTGCCGTTGCGACGGGCTACCGCTATTCTGCGGTCGTCGCAAGGATGACACGCTCAGCGCTGCTGGAGGTGTTGCGGGAAGATTACATTCGCACAGCCAGGGCCAAGGGTATGGTTGAAAAAATCATCATCAATCGACACGCTCTGAAGAACTCGATGCTGCCGGTACTGACTATTATTGGTATTGAATTTGCCTTTCTGATTGGTGGCTTGGTCGTCACCGAACAGGTATTTAATCTCAATGGTCTGGGACGACTTTTTGTCGAATCGGTCGGTGCCCAAGATTTCAACCTGACCCAGCAGTTGGTGATGCTGGTTGTGGTGGCCGCGGTATTGACAAATTTGGTGGTCGATCTGGTGTATGCGTGGTTGGATCCAAGAATCCGTTATGGTTGACTCGGCTATGGCTAGTGTAGATACAGCGGTATTGGGTGCAGTTGGGGATATTCCCCGAAAACCCTGGTATGTGAGCTTCGGTCAACTTCTTCGCAAGCAACCTCTGGGTGCGGCTGGCGGTCTCATAGTATTGCTGATGTTACTGGCAACGGTGTTTGCGAATGTACTGTCACCTTACGATCCAGAAGCGGCATCATTTGAACATATGCTGATGCCGCCTAATGCTGATTTTTGGTTTGGTACCGACGCATTTGGCCGGGATATATTGACTCGAATTATCTATGGCGCCCGAACCGCTTTGTTTGTGGGATTCACTGCTGCATTTGTGGGGGCTACAAGTGGATTGGTTTTAGGGGTTGCCAGCGCTTATTTTGGCGGACTGTTTGACCTTATTTTTCAGCGTGTGGTCGACGTAGTGATGGCGTTCCCTCTCATTGTTCTGGCGCTGGCTGTGGTCGCAACGCTCGGTGCTAGTACCGGCAACGTGATCATCGCGATCACGATTCCGTTTATTCCACAGTGCGCCAGGGTCGTACGCTCAAGCGCGCTTGCGATTCGGGAGATTCCCTATGTCGACGCTGCTCGCGCGCTGGGTTTCGGGCATGCCCGGATAATTTTGCGACACATGGTACCGAATGTGATGGCGCCATATCTGATTATGCTGACCACTTTTGTCGGGCATGCGATCCTGCTTGAGGCATCATTGTCGTATCTTGGACTCGGTGTTCAGGAGCCCACACCAGCTTGGGGCTTGATGCTTCAGGGTGGTGCCGAAGAATATGCCGAAAGCGCGCCCTGGGTGCCGATCTTCCCTGGTCTGGCTATAACGCTGGCGGTGTTTGGCTTTAACCTGTTTGGTGACGCGCTCCGAGATATTCTCGATCCCCGACTGCGCTCCCGTTAGAAGCCCTTGCTGCTTGCAGTCAGACGACCCTGTTTGTTGATGAACGTGCTATTCAGTGTGCTGAGGATGTTTTGAATTGAATCGTCAGGACACCATTAAACTGGCTGTGTTGGATGACTATCAAAGCGTTGCGCTTGAAGCAGCCGACTGGTCACTGATAGAACCTGCTGTGACCATTTCCGTTTTTGATAAACACCTCGGTGATGCCGATGCCGTCGTACGAGCCCTCGATGAATTTGACATTATCGTCGCCATGCGAGAGAGAACGCCATTTCCACAGAATGTTCTGGATCGTTTACCGAGGCTTCGCCTGCTGGCGACCACAGGAATGCGAAATCAGGCGATAGATCTGGTTGCTGCCCGCAAACAGGGTGTCGATGTATGTGGTACGCCGATGTTGGGGTATCCAGCTGCAGAACATACATGGGCGTTGATTCTCGCACTGGTTAAACAGATACCAGCGGAAAATCTGTCGATGCATCGTGGCGGGTGGCAGGTTAGCCTATCTACGGGATTGCAGAACAATACACTTGGCATTTTGGGTCTGGGCAAGTTGGGTCTGCAGGTGGCTCGAGTTGGGCTTGCGTTTGGAATGAAAGTCCAAGCGTGGAGCGCCAATCTCACCCCGGAACGTTGTGCGGAGTGTGGTGTAGTTTTTGCCAGTAGAGAAGAACTATTTGCGACATCCGATATTGTTACTGTCCATCTGCTGCTGTCAGACCGAACTCGGGGGCTTATAGGCGCGACTGAATTCCAGATGATGAAGCCCACTGCCTATCTTGTAAATACATCCAGGGGCCCGATAGTCCAGGAATCAGCTTTAATTACAGCACTTCAGGCTGGCGCAATTGCTGGTGCAGGGCTCGATGTCTTCGATACCGAGCCCTTGCCCCAGAACCATGCGTTAAGAGGCCTGGACAACGCTGTGTTGACCGGGCATACGGGATATGTCATGCGGGAGAATTACATCACCGGCTATCGCGGTGCGGTCGAGGCTATCAACGCGTGGCTCAATGGTGAACCGGTCAGACTGTTGAACTGACCCTAGTGGCTGTCGACTCGAGTGGAGAAAGAATGGAAAACCTCAATCAGTTGAAAGCAGTGACGTTCGATGTGTTTGGAACAGTAGTGGACTGGCGAACCAGTATTGCACGAGAGATGAATCTGCTGGGCGATGAAAAAGGGTTTTCGATCGATGGTGCTGAGTTTGCCAGTGCTTGGCGAAGTCTCTACCAGCCGTCTATGTCGAAGGTGCGTTCTGGTGAGGTACCTTTTGAACTGCTTGATTCACTTCACCGTAAAAGTCTGGACACGGTGCTAGAACGGTACGAAATCGATCAATTGTCGGAACCCGAGAAGGTGCACTTAAACCGAGCTTGGCACCGGCTCGACCCTTGGTCCGATGTTATAGAGGGACTTGTACGCCTTAAGGGACGGTACATCATCGGCACACTATCAAATGGCAATATTTCGCTAATCGTCAACATGGCGAAGCATTCCGGCTTACCCTGGGATGTGGTCTTGGGCGCAGAAGTTGCAGGTCATTACAAACCATGTCCGAAGGCCTATCTTGAATCAGCCAAAAAATTGGATCTCGCACCACACCAGTGCCTGCTGGTGGCAGCGCACAATACCGATCTACACGCGGCCAGTAGTTGTGGATTCAGAACCGCTTTTGTTGCCCGTCCGATGGAATATGGCCCAGACCAGACGACTGACTTGTCAGCGGATTACGATTTCGATGTGATCGCAACTGATTTTGTGGACCTCGCTGAGCAATTACAGGCATAGGAAGACATCGCGTTACCGATCCGAAGCAGGCCTCATTCATCGAGTGTCTTTTCTTCTGAGTCCTGAGCGCTTGTTTCCTCGTCTACTGGCCAGCGAGCGATGAACTCGTCAATTGCATCGCAAGCCGGTTGGGCAAGATCTCCCAGTTCCTGGGCGCTCAAAAAAATAATTGCCAAAGTTGTACCACTGAGTGCAGCCTGGTCATTGCGTTTTCTTGCATCGCGGTGGGCTTCTTTGAGCCAGCGGGGTGTTTTATTCCCGTCGTTCTTGATAACTGATTTATTCAAAGCCCGCCGAATCGAACTACTGGCGATTTCCGAGATTTTTAATAAGTGTCTGTCGGCATAGGCGGTCTCGTCCGATCGAATGATTGACTGACTATCCCGTATGAGTTGAAGCGCTTTGGATTTTTGACCAAATAGTCCGAACATAAGATACGCTCAACCAGTGTTATATCGCAGTGTTGTGAACGGATGATTTAATCGACGTAAACTGAGTCGTTGATCGTCAGGTCAGCTCGATCATCACATTGTCCTTGTAGGCGGGTCTATCGGTCAGTCGTCGATACCAGCGGTGAAGTGAAGGCAGTTCCATGCGCTCGATATCAAGAGTAAACCAGCGATAGACCATGATGCCCACAGGAATATCGGCTATAGACAGGCTCTCACCTCCCACAAAAGCAGAGTCGGACAAGTGATGATCCAGTATGGTCATCACTTGCTCAAACCGATCTCGACCACTTTTGATGGCATCCAGATCTCGGTCTTCTGGTGCAGTTCTGATTAGGCCCCAGAAGACTGGAAAATGGGCGGGGGCAACTACAGTTTGTTGCCAGTCCATCCATTGTTCGGCCCGTGCAAGGTCTGTCAAAGAATCTGGCAGCAGTGAATTTGGTGCATACTTTCGGGCTAGATAGCGGACAATAACATTGGACTCCCACAGGACCGTGTCACCATCAACCAGTGTAGGTACTAGCCCATTTGGATTCATGACCAGATAATCCGCTTCTCGGTTGCCACCGAATGGACCGCCGATGTCGTCTCGTGTGTATTCCAGGTCGAGCTCGCCGAGTGCCCAAAGAACTTTCTGGACATTGGATGAATTATTACGTCCCAGGATCTTCAGCATGGTGGGGTTCCTTTGTTGGTATTCGACTAATTCTCTTGATAATGCAAGTCTTGGGACCAGTCACTGCAGGGCCCAGTTTAGTAGACCGGACCCTATTATAACGGTGACCGGGTTAATACCCGTTCCACCCCCGTCACTGCCGATTCGCCGGTAACCAGTAGACGATCAGGTTTGCCAGTAGTATCGTTCCGGCCAGGCAATAGAAAACCATGTGTAGGCCGTAGTGGTCTGCGATCAGTCCACCTACGGGCATCATGATCATAGTCAATAGAGCTTGCGTACCAAACAGGATACTGGTCGCGCTGCCGGCAATTTCACGTGGCACGAGATCCATCATCCAGCTGTGAATTACCGGCCGAACCGCAAACAGCGCAAATCCCAGTAGAGAAACAGCCACGACCAACACAATGTCGTTTTGGGCGAACGTCATTGCAGCGATGACAATCGTAGTTGTAGTGAGGCCGGCAAGGACGACCGGCCGCCGACCGATTCGATCCGACCATGCTCCAGCAACGGGTGCTGCTACGAGACCACCTACCTGTAATGCGGTCATGGTGATCCCCATCCAGAGTGGTCCTGATCCCAATTCGTTGACCAGGTAAAGTGGCAGGAAGACATACAGTCCGTTCTGGGCAATGTTCCGCATACCTGACATGAGACAGAGCCCAAGAATCGTCCGGTCACGGACGATGCCACCGACCTGTGCCAGGTAGTGCCGGAATTCGGGTCGATGCGTTGGGTCTGTTCGATCAGGCTGGTCTGATTTGAAAAGACACAAGGCAAAAATTAGGGTGACCAGAAATACTGGCACCGCTCCAATTACCGCTGTGCCCTGCCAGGTCAGGATGAGCAGCAGTGCGCCGACGGCTAGGGGCGCGATGGTGTCTCCAAGGTTTGCACACAATGCGTGGACTGACAGTGCATAGCCACGATTGCCGGGATAACGGTCCGATAGGAATGCGATCGCCGGGGGATGCCACAAATTGTTTGATACACCCAGCAAAATGACCAGGGCTGTTAGGAGCAGAAATTCGCGGACCAGTCCAAAGGTTAAGAGTGCGGCACCACCCACAATCAGGGATACAATCTGGAACACAATTCGGCGGCCGGTGATGTCCACCATCAGCCCACTGCCGAAATTTGCGACCAGTGAACTCAAATGGAATATCGAAACTAGGAGGCCGGCATCCGTATACGACAGACCAATATCCTTGGCAATAAACGGAAGCAGCAGGTAGAAAAAGGCGGCCATCCAATGGGTAGCGCCATGTCCCAGTCCAACCAAGAACGCCGGACCCTGTTTTGCCCAGGGCACACCAGTGAGTCGTCCTACAGATTCCAACACTATTTTGTGGCTCCTAAATTGACCAAGGTACCTTAACCTCTGCTCTGCTAGCTTGTACAGGATTGTGCTTTGACCAAAATGGGTTCAAAGTGATACAAATTGTAGGGCACAATATTTACCGGATTGATCAACTGTTACCCAGACTTTCTGTGAAAAACGGATCGGTCCGGGCGAGACCAATATGACTGACAAAAACCAACAACTCCCACTTTCGCGGTTTACTGTACTAGATTTGACTCGTGTCAGGTCCGGACCCACCGCAGTACGACAGCTTGCTGACTGGGGCGCGAATGTCATCAAGATCGAATCTCCAGCGCACATGAATGCTGAAGGCGGTATGGGCGGTGCGCGCCATGGACCGGATTTTCAGAACATTCACCGCAATAAGCGTAGTCTGACGTTAAATCTGAAGCATGCCGAGGGTACGGATGTGCTGATGCGTATGGTTGATCAAGCCGATGTCCTGGTAGAGAATTTTCGGCCGGATGTTAAGCGCCGACTGGGAATTGATTATGAATCGTTGGCCAAGCGCAATCCGCGAATTATTCTGGCCAGCATATCCGGGTTTGGTCAATCTGGCCCTTATGCAAATAGACCTGGTTTTGATCAGGTGGCCCAAGGCATGGGTGGACTGATGTCAATCACCGGACTTCCCGGTCAGGGACCCGTACGGGTGGGCGTGCCCATTGCTGATCTGACAGCAGGCATGTACACCGCTATCGGTATACTCATTGCGCTTCTTCAGCGCGAAGACACTGGAAAGGGTCAGTGGGTCCACACATCCTTGCTGGAAGCGCAAATCGCGATGCTTGATTTTCAGGCTGCGCGCTGGTTGATCGGTGGGGAGGTGCCGCCACAGGCAGGCAATAATCATCCCACCAGCACGCCCACAGGTGTTTTTGCAACAGCTGATGGTTTTATTAATATTGCCAGTGCTGGTGAAACTATGTGGGAGCGTTTGTGTGGTGTATTGCAAGCTGATGATCTGTTTAAAAATCCAAATTACGTAACCGAGCGGTCCAGGCATAAACACCGAGATGCTTTGAATGAAGATCTCGCCGACTATCTACAGCATCGAACCAGTCAGGATTGGATTGATGCTCTGAACGATGCGGGTGTACCCAGTGGCCCAATCTACGCCATTGATGAAATGTTTGCGGATCCACAGGTCGACCATGTTGGAATGGCCAAGTCAGTTCAGCACCCTGAACTTGGAGAGGTCAAGGTTTTGAAGAACGCGGTTAATCTCAGCAGTACACCGGATATCGATTACCGCCCAACTCCGGAGCGCGGGGAACATACAGACAGTGTGCTGGCGGAATTCGGTTACGGTGGAGAGGAGATAGAACGGTTAAGGGTTGCAGGTGTCATTTAATTTCAGAACCTAGCCAATACGCTTTCTGGGCAATTTGCGTTGTGGCCCCCCAAAGACTAGAACATCATTCTGATTATGAATTTATAAGGTATCCGCTGGTCAGTTGGAACGAGCAATGATCACAATGGCCGGTACGATCAGCATGATGGCGATTGCAATTCTTGGGGTGAAGCGTTCTTTGCGAAAAATAAAATAACCGAGTAGAAAACTAATGACGGGTGATACAGACACAACGGGCACCACTGTGATGACTTGACCCATCTTAAGTGCGGTGTTCAGAGACCATAGCGATATACCATTGATAATCCCGCCAACCAGAAACCAGGTTACGCCGGGTGACCACCGGATGACAGGAACGACCCGTCTGTTCTGGATCGATGATGCAATCAGCCCCACCAGAAGCGAGACACTGTAGCCGACAAGTCCGGCGAACAGCGGATCTGGTACGACGTCTAAACCGAGTTTGGTCACTGCGTGGGCAAGTGCGCGCAGGATGGCTGCCCCTAGAGGCAGTGACAAAGCCCACATCGGCCACATCGACTTTGTGTTGCCCCGGTAGGTCAGGATTACAACGCCGGTTACGATGGCTAATGTTCCCCCTATCAGGGACGCCGTCATTGATTCCCCGAGCAGTGCGAACGCAAACAATGCGCTAAACAGTGGTGCTGTAGAGGCGAGAGTGGTTGATAAGGTTGGACCCAGAAATCGAATCCCGGCCATTGCAAAATTTGCAGACAGAAAGGGTCGGAACAGTCCGATTGTGGCGAATAGCACAGCCCCTGTTGTGAACCAGTACCACGACTCAAGGAACCAGGGTGACAGTATCCAGTAGAGAGCAGCCGAGGAACAAATGGAGATTAATGTGCCTCGTCGGCTGTCAATGTGCTTGAGGCCCAGATTATGGAGTTGTACTGCAAGGGCAAAAAGAAAGGCCGAACACAGAGCGAGGGCGACTGGCGATATCAAACTATTTTATCGATGAACGACAATTGCGGCGGTTAGCCGTCGTAATTCTGTCTGCCAGTATCACGATGCCAAGTTCTGTAAAAGCGTCGTTTTTGACCAGAACCTGGGTCATCTATAAAGCCACTGCGGTAGTGTGCAACGTTGATGTTGTTCAGATAGTGAAGGTCGCCGGGGCTCAGCTGCGTCTCCACCCATACAGCTGGGTCGGTAAGAAGATCTTCGACGACAGTCAGCGCTTTTTCTAAGGCTGAGCTGATGTTTTGGCCTGCAACGCTGTGGCCTTTCCTGATCAGCGAAATATTTGCACGACATAGAAGACTTTTTCCATCCCACTGAAAGAATGGTGCCAGAGTAGTCTTAATGCTTTGTGGGTGATGTTCGGCTTGCCGATCATAAATTGTCGGTTGGTAGAGAACTTCCAGCAATTCTGGGTAGTCGCTGAGCAGTCGGTTGTGGAGGGAGTACAGGCTACAGAACCGACTGACACCACCACTGCGTGCTGTTTGCCAGCACAGCAGACCGACATAATGGGGTACTGCTGTGCCAAAAGCATTGTCTATATGGAAATTTAATTCAACCCGGGTGTGGGAGCCGCGTACGCCATAGCCGAACTCTTCACCGCCGTCTGTGACATCATAGATCATCGTACCGTCAAATTTCTGAGCAACGGGGCGACCAATCAACTGACCGAGTATCCAAAAGACACTGACCATGTCTTTGACGCCATAATCCTTGACGCCAAGTCCTTTGAGGACAGTAAAGCCACAGCCTTCATCGAGAATAAGCCTTGCTTGCTGGATAAGATTCTGGAGGGCCGGCAGAGGGTAATTCTCCGGGCTCTGCAGTAGCGTGGGCAAAGGAGCCCGCTGTAATGCTTCAACGAGATCAGCGAGTTCTTTGTTTGCGTCATCGGATACAGTCACACACCAGTCCTTGGCTTGTATGTCTTCCCCCATCCAGGCGCGGTGATCTGAAATGATGGTCTCGAGCATGGGCAGGTCAGGGTCCAGGACTAGCTCTGGCTGGCATGGTCAGGTTGTGCCGCAGTACTATGGATCATTGACTGGTGCAGAAGTTGAACGAAGTGAACTGCGTCACGGCCCGTACCGTGGTTAATTTGTTGTCGGCAGCTGGTGCCGCCGCCGACTACTGCAGCGTTGGGGTCCAGTGTCCGTAGTGCGGGTAGCAGAGAAAGTTCTGCCATAGCCATGGACACGTCGTGAGTTTTTGCCCATTGTCCAAAGTCACCCGCCATGCCACAGCAGCTGCTGGTTATGGGACTGACAGTCAGCTCAGGTATCCAATTCAAGACGGTTTCAACGTCTTTGGCGGTCGCAAATGCTTTCTGGTGGCAATGGCAGTGTAACGCTGCCTGCTTGTACTGTGTGGGTCCCAGATTCAAAGAAAGATCTGCCGATTGTTGAACCAGATATTCTTCGAGCAGAAAGACCATGTTTTTAAGCCCTTTAGTTTCTGATGCCGGTAAAAGCACGTCGTATTCGTCCCGCAGGGTCAAAAGACAGGCGGGTTCCAGTCCGACCAGCGGTATCCCTTGATCGATAAATGGTTTCAACGCCATTAAGAGTCGTCGGGCTTCGTGCCTGGCTTCATCTACAAGGCCAGCTGCTAAAAATGTTCGACCACAGCACAGTGGTCTTTTGTTATCCGCTCCAGCGATATGTACTCGGCAGCCGGCGCCAGCCAAAACATCGATCAGCGCTTCACCATTCTCTGGTTCGAACCAGCGACTGAAAGTGTCCAGCAGAATAACCACCGGCTGGCCATCGGCAGGTCCAGTTCGAGTGATGCTGTTGAGGCGTTTTGACCTACGCCAGTGGGGCAGGCGGCGGTGGCGCGTGAAGCCTGTCAGAGTTTCGATACCAATAGCAGCACCGGGTAGTTTTTGAACTGCGTTTAACAAAGATCCTATGCCCGCAATCGCTGGTGCGTATCGCGGCAGGTAGGCCACGAGGCGTTGACCCATGGTGAGTCCATGGGCTGCAGTTTGACTCGCTTGTAATTCAAGCTTCATACGGGCCATGTCGACACCTGTTGGACATTCCCGCTTGCAGGCCTTACAGCCGACGCACAGTGACATCGATTCAGCCATTTCACTCGAGGAAAAAGCATTAGGTCCCAGCTGTCCTGTTAGTGCCAGGCGAAGCGTATTGGCACGGCCCCGCGTCGAATGGGTTTCATCGCCCGTTGCGCGAAATGAAGGACACATCACCGCTGCGTCACGTTTACGGCAGGCACCATTGTTGTTACACATTTCAACCGCACCCGAAAACCCTCCCCAGGTTGACCAGTCCAGTTGTGTTGGACTTTTGCCGTCTAAATAATTTGGTCCATAGCGGAACAGAGAGCGATCATCCATGCGTGGGGGATCAACAATCTTACCTGGATTAAAAAGGCCACTTGGATCTATTGTTTCTTTGATTTTTTCAAAAATGCTCAGCATTCGATCGCCAAACATGATGGGGTGAAACTCTGATCGGACGATGCCATCGCCGTGTTCACCGGAGTGAGACCCTTCATATTCCCTCACGATGGAAAATGCCTGCTCAGCAATTGAGCGCATTTTTCGAACATCTTCGGGACTTTTCATGTTCAGTACGGGGCGTACATGAAGACAGCCTTCTGAAGCATGCGCATACCAGGTGCCACGTGTTCCATGCTTTTCAAAAATTTTGGTCAGTCGATCGGTGAACTCTGCAAGGTGTTCAAGTGGTACTGCACAATCCTCAATAAACGACACTGGTTTGCGGTCACCTTTCATCGACATCATGATGTTGAGTCCAGACTTTCGGACCTCCCAGACTGACTGTTGGTCTGCCGGGTTGACGATATCTACAACAGACCCTGGATGACCCAGGTCAGCCATAAGGGTTGATAGGTCGCCCAGTTGTTGCTGCAGGTGGGTCGGTTCCTCTCCTGTAAACTCAACCAGTAGCAGTGCGTCAGGATCACCCTGTACAAAACGGGTGAGCGTATCTTTGAATATCGGAATGTCCAACGCCAGGTCTATCAGGGTTCTGTCGACCAACTCGACAGCGTCTGGTGCCAGACCTACGATGTGTTGCGTCGATTCCATTGCCTGGTAAAAGGACGAAAAATGACAGATTCCTAGAACCTTGTGCGTAGGTATGGGTTGTAAGCGCAGTGTCAGCTGGCGTGTAAATGCCAGCGTGCCTTCTGAACCAACCAGCAATTGAGCCATATTTTGTTCACGCTGCTGTAACGCTGGTGGCAGCATGGCATCAATGTTGTAACCACCGACCCGGCGATGCACTTTGGGAAATCGTGTTGTGATTTCATCGGACTCACGATCGGCAAGCTCGATGAGTGTTTGCGTTAGTCGACGATAAATCTCGGGTTCACGTAGATCAGTATTCGCGGGTCCAATCGGGCCAAACTGTGCTTGTTCGCCGCTGGCGAGTATTGCATCGATGGTCAGTACGTTATCCCGCATCAGCCCGTAGCGCATAGATCGGGCGCCACAGCTGTTGTTGCCCGCCATGCCTCCCAGTGTGGCCTGACTGGCTGTCGATACGTCGACCGGGAAAAACAGGCCATGGGGTTTCAACTGCGCATTGAGTTGATCTAGAACTATGCCCGGCTCGACGGTAACAGTCTGTTTGGCCGTGTCCAGCTCGACAATTTGGTTTAAGTGTTTTGACACATCAATCACTAACGCCAGCCCTACGGTCTGGCCGCTTTGGGATGTGCCGGCACCACGAGGAAGCACCGGTATGCCTTCCTCCGAAGCGATGTCGATGATGGTCGTTAGATCGCCCTGTGTCTGTGGAATGACAACGCCAATCGGCTCGATCTGGTAGATTGATGCATCTGTGCTGTACCGTCCGCGGCTGAAGTGATCGAACAACACCTCACCCTTGATAGACCTCGACAGTTTCTGCGCGAGCCTGCTATCGCCGATTCGCGCCTTAAGTGGAGAATTGTCGTAGTGGCTCATACCGTGCACAATAGTCGTTCGCCTGATGTTTGATTAACAGGGTGTCGGTGTCCGATCAACACGACATCTGTTGGCAGTGTAATGTAGAACGAGAGATTATGACTGGAAACCGAAGCGGACGACATTTTCTACAGATTCCTGGACCGACCAATGTGCCGGGACGTGTACTGCAGGCTATTGCGCAGCCTACGATCGATCACCGGGGGCCAAGTTTTCAGAAGATGTTGCGTGATGTTCTTGATCGTCTACCGCTGATATTCAGGACAGACAGTCCAATTATCATTTTCCCATCGTCAGGTACCGGTGCCTGGGAGGCGGCACTGGTGAATACATTGTCTGCCGGGGATAAAATATTGATGTATGAGACCGGACATTTCGCTTCGTTATGGTGCGTGCTTGCTGAACGATTGGGTCTCGATCCTCAACTGATCGCAGGAGATTGGCGTAGCGGCGTGGACGCGGACGCTATCCAGTGCATACTTGAGGAGGACCACGGGCACAACATCAAAGCTGTCTGTGTTGTGCACAATGAAACATCAACTGGTGTCACCTCCGATATTCGGGCGGTGCGGCACGCGATAGATTCGGCCGGGCACTCGGCGCTGTTGATGGTTGATACGATCTCCTCCCTGGCTTCGATCGATTACCGACACGATGAGTGGGGTGTTGATGTTACCGTTGCTGGGTCCCAGAAAGGTCTTATGTTGCCACCAGGGCTTGGGTTTAATGCCGTCAGTGAGAAGGCATTGTCCGTGACAGAAAAGGCAACTCTGCCAAGATCATACTGGAGCTGGGCAGAAGTCCTGGAGACCAATCAAACCGGTTTTTTCCCGTATACCCCAGCGACCAACCTGCTCATGGGCCTACAGGAAGCTGTCGACATGTTGTTGGGAGAAGGGCTCGAGAACGTATTTGCTCGGCATATGAGATTCGGTGAGGCTACACGGCGTGCCGTACAGGCGTGGGGGCTGGAGTTGCTGTGCCTGAATCCGTTGGAATTCAGCAATTCTTTGACTGCAATAAAGATGCCTGAATCAATCAATGCGGATGATTTTCGGCGAATAGTGCTGGAACGATTTGATATGTCGCTGGGCAACGGGCTGGGACAGCTTGCCGGTAAGGTATTTCGAATTGGTCATCTAGGTGATTTTAATGATCTGATGCTGATGGCTACTTTGTCTGGCATCGAGATCACTTTGGATGTATCTGCGGTGCCTCACGAAAAAGGCGGTGTACAAGCAGCAATAGACTATATTGCAGCTCAGGGTCAGGCATAAATGTTAGCTGTTTGACGGTTGCTTAATTGAGAACGGAGGATGAAAGCGTGACTATCATCGAACAACGAGACCAGGCTGTAGCCGAGACAGTGGGTCGGGTGCGTCTAATAGAACAGCAGCACGGTGTTAATTACGATGCGCTGGGTAAGATTCGTGATGAACTTATCGAGCTTGCTCGGGATAAGGAATTGTTTCCCCGAAGCAGTTTTCCTGTAACTGAGGATGGTGGATCTGCCGTCTATCGAATTTCCGAAGATCCAGATCATCGCTATGCACTCTACGCTTCTGTCGGTGCTGCGGGAAAATCAGTGCCGCCCCACAACCACACGACTTGGGCCGTCATCGTGGGTGTCTATGGGGATGAACTGAACCGGTTCTACCAGCGAACTGATGATGCATCTGCAGAGGGTTATGCAGAACTGGAAGAAACAGGGACTTCTGTGGTCCAGCATGGCAATGGCGTTGTTTTTCTACCGGACGATATTCATGCAATCTCTACCGATGATTCAGAATCCACAGTGCATCTGCATATGTATGGACTCGCCTTGGATCACCTTCATGAACGACTGGTATTTGATCAAGCACGGAAAACGGTAAAAACCATGTCCATCCGAACCGATATCCAGACGCCGGTCGATTGATTGATTTGGTCGTCGGCTTTCGTGTGTTCAGTTCAACGTACGACAGGGTCTGATTGATCTGGGACGGATCAGTGACACGACTATTCCATAAGAGGAGCTGTTGAGATGAGTTTTGTATCACCGAGTCAACTGAAAGAGCAGATTGTCGAAGGTAAAGAGCTCGCCGTAGTGGATGTCAGAAGTGGGGGTGCTTTCGCCGGTAACCATCTGCTTTACGCGATCTCGATCCCGCTGGCAAATCTTGAACTGGAGGTTGGGTGCCTGATTCCTCGATTAGAAACACCGATTGTGCTGTGTGACGATGCCAGCGGGCTGGCAGATATCGCCGTGGTGCGCCTTACCGAATTCGGCTATACACAGGTGAATATTCTGGATGGTGGGATAGGGGCATGGGAGAAAGCCGGCTACGAGATCTTCTCAGGTGTAAACGTACCCAGTAAGGCTTTTGGAGAATTTGTTGAACATAAATACGGCACGCCTCGCCTACCAGCTGCGGAGATAAAAGCTAAACTCGATGCCGGTGAAAATATTGTCATTCTGGATAGTCGGCCAATGAAAGAATTCACCAGCATGAGTATTCCGGGTGGGATTTGCTGCCCTGGTGCAGAGCTTGCTTACCGGGTCAGCGATGCAGTCGAAGATCCACAGACGCTTGTTGTGGTCAATTGTGCGGGTAGAACGCGTAGTATTATTGGGGCACAGTCATTGATTAATGCCGGTATACCGAATCCAGTTGTGGCACTGGAAAACGGTACCATGGGATGGCATCTGGCAGGTTATGGGTTAGACCATGGTCAGGTTCGACACGCGCCAAACGTAACAGAAAATGGACTCGAGCGTTCACGGAAGATGGCCGATACGGTGGCCAAGCGGTTTGGCGTAGAAAAGGTATCGAGTGCTGACCTGGAAAGATTTCGTACGCAAACAAGTGAGATTACCCTGTTTGTTCTGGATGTGCGTTCGCCAGAAGAATATATAGCTGGCCATCTTCCGGGTTCTCGATCAGCTCCCGGGGGGCAGTTGGTGCAGGCTACGGATGAGTACGTTGGTGTTCGAAACGCCCGTCTAGTACTGGTTGACGATACTGGTGTACGTGCGACCATGACAGCATCCTGGCTGATCCAGATGGGGTGGGACAATGTCTATGTGCTGGACGGCGATCTGGTGGAAACTGATCTTGAAACAGGGCCGGAAAGACGAGAAGTTTTGGGTCTTGAGAACCTGGATGTGCAGCTTATTAAGGTTTCTGCGCTAAACGATTTAATTACGGAGAAAAACACGGTTGTGATCGATTTGTCAGACAGCCTTGAATTCAGGGCAGGACATATACCCAGTGCCCGGCGGGCTTCACGCACTGGACTGGAAGAGGTGTTGGAAAAAATCGGGGGAGACAACTTGACGTTTGTACTGACGTCACCTGACGGTATTCTCGCTAAGTTCGCTGCTGCCGAGGTTTCTCACCGAGAAGACCTTGAAGTGTGTGTTTTGGATGGTGGTATCGAAGCTTGGACAGATGCGGGCTATGCCCGTGAATCGGGAGACGATCCGGATGCGGGCGAACTGTCAGAGGATGTCTGGTATAAACCGTATCAGCAGACCGACGCTATCGAAGAGGCGATGCATGCCTACCTGACCTGGGAGATAGCTCTGGTTGAGCAGATCGAGCGAGACGGCACAACACGTTTTCGTCACTTTCACCCCTCATGAATCTCCACGAACTCGGTACTGTTGAAATTGTCAGCGGGCTGAGGGCACGCAGCTTTTCGGTCGTAGAGCTTGTGCAAGCTCTCTTAGCGCGCATCAGTGATCTAGATCATTTGCAGGCGTGGGTCCATGTTGATTCTGAAGCGGTCATAGCTCAGGCTCACCAGAAACAGGCTGAACTTGATGCAGGTTCCAGTGCACCGTTAATCGGTGTCCCAACCGGGGTTAAGGATATTTTCTACACCGCCGGTGTAGCGACTACTGCTTGTTCCAAGGTTTATGCGGATTTTGTTCCTAAGTACGATGCGACGTCTGTGGCGCGTCTTCAGGAGGCGGGCGGAATTATGTTGGGCAAGACAGTCACCACCGAGTTTGCCTATCGCGATCCGTCTCCAACCCGCAATCCCTGGAACATCGACCATACCCCTGGCGGTTCGAGCAGTGGCTCGGCCGCCGCGGTTGCTGCGATGATGTGTCCGACCGCATTCGGAACTCAGACACGGGGTTCGGTGCTTCGACCTGCATCCTATAACGGCATTGTGGGTCTGAAACCAACTTTCGGGCGGGTGAGTCGATTCGGCGTTGTGCCTTTGAGTTGGTCTTTTGATCATGTCGGCTGGATGGCAAGATCAGTTGAAGATGTGGCCCTGATGCTTCAGGTGATGGCTGGTCCAGACACAAACGATCCAACTACTGTGTATGACGACGTACCGGACTACTCTGTGGGGATTAAGAATCCAAGCCCACCCCACGTGGCGGTACTACAAGATTATTTTTTTGAAAATGCGGATGACGATGTGCGTGCCCACACGCAAGAAGTCATCGAACGTCTGTCGCGCGAGGGTGCCAGAGTCGAACATATCGAACTGCCGGAAAGTTTTGAACGCGCTATGGCAGATCAATTGATAATTTTGACCGTAGAAGCCGCCAACTTTCATGAACCGCTGCTCAAAGAAAAGGCGGATCTTTATGGGCCTAATATTCGGGAACTGGTAGAAACGGGCCTTGGTATCGATGCAGTGACCTATTCGCGGGCGTTAGAGAGTCGCGTTCAGTTTATTGCTGATGCTGAGAGATTATCGAAGAAGGCACAGGTGCTGTTGACGCCGTCCACACCAACGCCGGCACCGGGTGATCTTAGCGTCACTGGCAGTGCGATGTTTCAGGGCCCATGGACGTCCACTGGGCTGCCGACTGTGACGGTGCCTTCAGGGCTTTCTCAATCTGACCTGCCTCTGGGAATACAGCTTATCGCGGCCAGGCTGGAAGAGCCCAGATTACTCAGTGCTGCCAGGTGGTGTGAGCAGGTGCTTGGCAAGATGCCAGCGCCACCTCTGTAGATTCAAAGTCCGTCAGGTTCTGTCAGAGTTACTTTCAGGCGATTGTTCATCAGCGACGGTGACCCCGCTGCGGATAAATGTGCTGATTTCCTCATCAGTGTAACCGACGTCGCGCAAGATAGACCGCGTGTGTTCACCGTAACGAGAGGCTGGCTGTTTCGGTCCACCGGGCGTTTGTGAGAATTTAACAGGCAAACCCAGCGTTTTGACTGGGCCAGCGTCAGGGTGGGATTGTGTAACCACCATTTCCCGTGCCAGTGCTTGTGGATCATCGTGCATCTGTACAATTGTGTTGATCGGACCTGCGGGTACACCTGCTTGCTCTAACAGATCCAGCCAGGCCTCGGTGGTTCTTGCGGATAACTTGTTGTTGAGATGTTGCTCTAGGACTTTGAGGTTTTCCATGCGTGCTTCGTTGGTACAGAAACGCGGGTCCTCAAGCATGTCGGGGTCGACAATTTCCGCAAACCGTTTCCAGGTGGGCCCATTGGCAGCCCCGACCGTGATCCATCCGTCTTCAGTCTGCAGCGCCTGATAAGGAGCATTCAGCGGGTGTCCAGATCCCAGCGGTTCAGGCGCCAAGCCGGTGGCGAATGCTATCGCCGAGTGCCAGTAAGTCTGGACAATGCCCGCTTCGAATAAAGAGGTGTCGACCATTTGTCCTTCGCCTGTAACTTCGCGGTGCCGAAGGGCAGCACAGATACCCATTGCGAGGAGGATCCCGGCGGTGATATCGGTCATGGGCACGCCTGGTTTGACTGGGCGTCTCCCTGGCCCCTCACCCGTGACACTCATAATGCCAGACATTCCCTGAGCGATAAGATCGAAACCAGCACGCACCTTGTATGGGCCAGTTCGTCCAAATCCACTGATAGCGCCATAGATGATCTGAGGGTTGAATTGACAGATATTTTCGTAACTCAGACCGAGTCGTTCGAGCACACCGGGGCGGAAATTTTCCAGGACCACATCGGCATCCAGCAGCACCTTTTTTGCTACAGCACTGCCTTCTGGCGACTTCAGATCAAGAGGCAATGTTTTCTTATTGCGATTTAGGATCATGTAGGTGGCCGACACGCCATTGATGGAGTAGGGATCGCTGGCATTACGTGCTTCATCAGCCTCGAACGGTGCCCGCTCGATCTTGATTACCTCAGCACCCATGTCTGCGAGCATCAAGGCACATGTCGGGCCAGCCATCGCATGGGTAAAATCGACGACACGAATGCCGTTAAGTGGTCCATAACCCGTTTTCATCAGTTCTCTCCGTGGGTAACAACAGATCAATCAAGTTTCCGGATTCAATAGGTCTTTTCAATGACCAGCACTACGATGCCGACGACAAGCAACATGGCACCTACAATTTCCTTGCGGCTGACTTTTTCTCGGAAAATAAGAACAGAGGCTAGAAATGTGAATAATAGCTCTATCTGGCCGAGGGCACGCACAAAGGCCGCGTTGGTCATTGTAAAGGCAATGAACCAGCAGATTGACGCTATCCATCCAGCAAAACCGACAGTGGCGCAGAGGCGCCAATGGGTAATCGTACGTGTAATCTGGCCGGGTTCCCGGCAGTACAACCAGGCAAGCATCACGATACTCTGAAACACGGTTGCAACTGCTAGGGTATAGGCTGACGTTGCTAGTATCGAATCGCTCTCCAGCGACAGTGCAGCACCGCGAAACAGTACAGCAGAAAGTCCGAGGAAAAAACCGCAGGCAAGTCCGATTACCGTAGATTTCTGGCGTAGTCCTGACGCCAGACTTGCGACTGAAAGCTTAGATTTGCCGGCGGTCATAATCAGTACGCCTGCAGTCGCAATCACAACGGCGGCGGTGGCCAAGCCGGATATCAGTTCTCGCAGTAGTATGGCTTCGAGCACAACGACTTGTATAACCTCTGTCTTGGACAGTGCCGTACCCACCGTAAAATTGGAGAATGAGAAAAGCCACATCAGCAAAAAGGTGAAAGTAATCTGTGCAATGGACCCAGTGATAATCCAGGCCACGAACGGTGCACTGGGTCTCGGCAGGTCCAATCCAAATCCAAAGGTTAGAAGCACAAGCCACGCTAGAGCAAAAGGGCAGGCGTAAAGGAAACGCACAGAAGCCGCACCCATGTCTGAGAGCTCAGATTTAAGGTGGCGCTGGACGGCCGAGCGAAGGTTTTGGAAAAATGCGGCCGCAATCGTGACCGGAACCCAGAGTATTGCCACAGTTATAGACTCGGTGCCGGTTGTCTGGTCACACTGGATCGAATCCCATCGTTTATGATTGTCGGCTGAATTGAAAGTTTTGACATGGTAGTACTGCAGATCAGGTAAAGAAAAATTGGATCACGGATCAGTGTGTTCGGCTGACTTCGAATCCAGCAGACTCGAGTTCGTCATCAACAATCTCCTCGGGAAAGCCCGGGGCAAGCAGTTTTTCATTACAAGCCTCTTCGAGTCGACGGACAATATTTGGTGACCATTCACGCGGTCCGTAACGGCTCTGACCATCTTTAAAAATATCGAGCAATAGAGGAGCAAGCTCTAGCGGCACGTTGGTTCTATCAGCAACGGCCTGAAACAGGCTCATATCTTTGACAACCAGATCGAGTGTGAAATTGATATTTCGACTGCCATTGAGTATCACCTGGCTTTCGGTTTCGTGTACAAATGAATTGCCAGATGAGATTCGAATGGCGTCGTAGCTTGTATTTAGATCAAGGCCTGAACACTTTGCTGTCATCAAGGCTTCTCCCAGTGCAACAAGGTTTACGGAGGCTAGGTAGTTTGTGATTACCTTGAGTACTGAGGCTGACCCGAGGGGGCCGGTATGTAGGATCTGCCGTCCCATAGCACTGATAACAGGAAACGCGCGGTCAAATGTATGTCGTTCGGTGCCGACGAAGATCGAGATATTTCCAGTTGCAGCGCGATGGCATCCTCCAGAGACCGGGCAATCGATCGCCTCGCCGCCCGCGTCCAGAACCTGTTCACCCAGTCGTTTCACTTCCTGTTCGTCGGTGGTACTCATTTCAGCCCAAATTTTACCGTCCGTCATTTCGGACAGAATACCGTCTTGCGCTTCCATGACTGCAGCGCTTGCACTGGGGTTCGGCAGACAGGTGATTACCATGTCGGACTGTCGGGTCATCTCTGCAGGAGACTCAGCCCACCGTGCTCCCCGGTCAATAAATGGTGTCGCCACCTGTCGGTCAAGGTCTCTGACCATCAGATTGAAACCATTGCGCTGCAAGCTGCTGGCAAGTTTGCCACCGACGTTGCCTAGGCCAATAAATCCGATTCGCATCTTTTTCTCCAGTTCTGGTGGACTATTGTGTGCTGAAATCAGGTGGCGCCTATGATGGGTTCGAAGGGCGACAATGGCAAGTTGAAGGCGAGACCTTGCCATACTTCTGGACAGATGAGGACTCCGAACGAAACGACCGGATCTTCATCAGCGATGAGTGGCGTTAGAATGGGCGGGTATGGACTGGCTCCAAGTCGGACACCCACCGGAACAGCAAGAGGCGTCGAGAAGGATTATATTATGAGCGTCGCTAATACAGTGTCGGAAGTAGTCGCCCGGGCCCGGGTTGCCCAGGCTGAATTCGAAACCTTTGATCAGGCCGCAATAGACAACGCAGTTTGTGCTCTGGCCTGGGTGGTTATGGAGCCAGGTCGGAATAGACTGCTTGCTGAACAGGCGGTCGCTGATACCAGTTTGGGTTCTGTCGAAGATAAGGTACTCAAGAATTATCGCAAGACCCTGGGTCTTCTTCGTGATCTCAAGGAAATACGGACTGTCGGTGTGATTGCCGAGTATCCAGAGCTCGGACTGACTGAAATTGCCCGACCTGTGGGTGTGGTCGGTGCGGTAACGCCATCGACAAATCCAGTTGCTACACCCACAAACAAAGTCATCAATGCAGTTAAGGGCGGTAATGCGGTAATTCTCGCGCCATCACCCAAAGGGGAGGCGACGGGCAGCAGGCTGGTTGAGTACTTCCGTGCTGCACTCAAACAGATTGGAGCACCCGAGGACCTCGTACAGAAACTGCCAAGCCCTGTTAACCGAGAAGCAACGCGGGAACTGATGTCACAGGTTGATCTGGTTGTCGCGACGGGGTCGCAGAACAACATTCGGGCCGCCTACTCCAGTGGCACACCGGCAGTGGGTGTTGGACAGGGCAATGTCGCAGTTATTGTAGATGAGACCGCTGATTGCAGTCTGGCAGCAGAAAAAATTATCGCGTCGAAGTGTTTTGATCACGCAACGAGTTGTTCATCTGAAAATAGCGTGATTGTCGTCGATGATGCCTATGACCGGTTTTGTGAGGCGCTTGTCCATCAGGGTGCTGTCATTCTCGATCCGGCAGAAAAACAGATTCTGCAAGACACCATGTGGGTCAACGGGAGCCTCAATCCGGCGATCCTGGCGCGCTCGGCTACGGAAATTGCTAATCTCGCGGGTTTAAAGCGAGTTGATTCGGGTACAAGTATATTGGTTGTGCTGGAGAGCGGGACAGGGCCTGCATATCCATTTTCCGGCGAAAAACTCTCACCCGTTTTAACGTTGTACCGCACGTCGGATTTTGGCGCAGCCTGTGAACAAGTGCGGGCAATATACGGCTATCAGGGAGCGGGTCACTCAGTTGGACTGCACAGTAACAATGCGGAGCGAGCGGTAAAGATTGGCCTGAGCTTGCCGGCCTGTCGTGTGATCGTCAATCAGGCACATTGTTTCGCGACTGGTGGGAGCTTCGATAATGGTCTCCCATTCTCGCTCTCCATGGGTTGTGGAACCTGGGGTGGTAACAGTGTGAGTGACAACGTTAATTATCGTCATTACCTCAATATTGTCCGCATCGTACGCCCAATTCCTGTCAATGAACCGATCGAAGATGAGTTTTTAGCCGATTACTGGAACCAGTATGGTAAGTAGGTTGGCGACCGGTTTCGCACCGTTAGCGGACTTAAAAGGTCAAACTGTCAGGTCTGTGCTTGATTACGGGGCAAAACAATTTCCCGATCGGGTGTTTGCCGTTTTCCCAGAGACTCATGGCAAGGTCACTTGGGGAGAGCAGCGTCAGACTGCAGCCCGGCTTCGGCCCCACCTGACCAATTCAGGCGTTTCTGAGGGTGAGACTGTTGGGATGCTGATGGCCAATGGGCGAACAGCACTCGAGCTTTTTCTGGGCTGCATGTACAGCAGACGTGTGTCGTTGATGCTTAATTCCGTAGCCGGTATTGACACCCTGGGCTATGTGATCAAGCATTCTGGTATCCGGCAACTATTTACCGACGATGACCATGCTGATCTGGCGAACGCTGCAGTTATTGCATCTTGTCAGCAGGTGAAAGTACATCGGGTCGCAGGTGACGACGGTTTGCAACTCCTTGAAACTGAAAACCACCAAGATACAGACCCACCTCGATCTGCTGATGATGCGTTACTGATCTACACGTCCGGTACCACAGGACGGCCTAAGGGAGTGATCCATACCCATGCCAGCCTGTTAGCTGGAGGCGCCAACACCTGTTCTGCACATCATCTGGGCAACAGTGATCGAGCATTGTGTGTATTGCCCCTGTGCCATATCAATGGCCAGGTCGTGACAGTTATGGCGCCGCTGGTGAGTGGTTCATCTGTAGTCATGCCGAGGAAGTTCAGCACGCAAAGATTCTGGCACTGGGTTGTGAAAGAAGACTGTACCTGGTTCAGTGTCGTGCCGACAATGATTTCCTATCTGCTGGGTACGGAAGAAGCTACACAGCACACCACAGAATCTCAACTGAGCAATGTCCGGTTTGGCCGTTGTGCTTCTGCACCATTGGCACCCGCCGTACACAAGGCATTTGTGGCGAGATTTGGAATCCCAATGGTTGAAACCATGGGTATTACGGAAACAGCTGCCCAAATTCTGTCCAATCCGTTGGATCCCGCACAGCAGAAGATTGGGTCACCGGGTCTGCCCTGCGGCAATGAAATTCGTATCAGAGACGGTGAAGGTGCAGATTGCAAAAACGAGGTCGTGGGCGAAATCGAAGTGCGGGGGCCGAATCTTATGCGTACCTATCTGAATGATGAGCAGGCGACACGTGAGGCGTTTTCAACAGACGGTTGGTACCGAACTGGTGATCTAGGCCATAAAGATGGATCAGGATACGTCTATGTAACTGGCAGAATTAAGGAAATTATTATCAAAGGTGGCGAGAACATCTCACCGCGAGAGATCGATGATGTGCTCTATCGTTTTCCTGGGATCCTTGAGGCAGCGGCGATTGCTGTACCCGATCCTGAGTATGGTGAGGAAATTGCTGCCTGTGTGGTCCCTAATCCTGGTCAGCAACTCGATGAAAATGCACTACGCGAATTTTGCATCAAGGCACTAGGGCAGTTTAAATCACCCAAACATATATATGTTCTTGATGAGTTACCTAAAGGACCATCCGGAAAGATTCAGCGGCTTAAACTCTCAGGTGATTACTCGAGATGAGCCTGTGCCACCATCGTCGCGTGATGTGCCCTGATAGGAATTTCAGTCAACTGCTCTGAGATTGTTACGAAAATGAGCTGCGTTCTTGCTGTAGTGTGCCGCTGTCCACTCCAGTAGGCTCACTTCCTCATCGGTTAGATCTCGCACGACTTTGGCCGGAGATCCGAGAATCAAAGACCTCGAGGGGTAAGTCTTTCGTTCCGTAATCAAGGAGTTGGCGCCAACAATAGAATGTGCTCCAACGACGGCATAGTCTAGAATTGTCGTACCAATACCTACCAGACAACCATCTTCCAGGGTGCAGCCGTGGATCATTGTGTTGTGGCCTACCGTGACATTATCACCAATGAGTGTGGGGATGCCTTCATCCACGTGAATGACCGTCCCATCTTGAATATTGCTGCCGGTGCCGATACGGATCAAGTCGTTATCTGCTCTTAGCACGGTATTAAACCAGACACTCGATCCACTTCCGATTTCCACGTTGCCAATAACGTCTGCGCTGTCCGCCACATAGACGTTTTCTGCTATTCTTGGTGACAAGGTGCCCAGAGAATAGATCATAGACTTGCTCCGGTTCAGGTCAGGCTGGGTGGTTGAGTGGGTTCGGTGTAATTGATCAAGCTGTTCCGCTGCAATCTGCTGAACAGGGAAAATACCTTGTCACTGAACTTCTGCTTAATTTTGTAGTGCACTTCGTACAAGTCGACTTCATTTCTCAGCGACATCAAGTGGTCATCGCTGGTACATAGGTCATCTACAAGGTTCAACGTATGCGCTCGGGTTCCCAGCCAGTATTCACCGGTGGCCACTTTTTCGAGATCTACCACAGGTCGCTGCTCCTTAACAAAATCTTTGAACAGCATATGGGTGTCTTCGACCTCCTCCTTGAGTTTCTGTCGCGCCTTGTCGGTGGTTTCACCAAACATAGTAACCGTCCGTTTGAATTCCCCAGCCGTCACCTGTTCATAGTCGATATCGTGTTTTTTTAGAAGTCGATTAAAGTTCGGTATCTGTGTGATCACACCAATAGATCCGATAATTGCAAAGGGCGCGGCGAGTATTCGATCACCCACGCAGGCCATGAGGTAACCGCCGCTGGCTGCGACTTTGTCGACCGCGATAGTGAGCTTGATTTTCTTTTCGCGAATTCTTGACAGTTGAGAAGCAGCCAAGCCGTATGCATGGACCATCCCACCTGCGCTTTCGAGTCGAAGCAATACCTCATCTTGTTCTCGAGCAACCAATAACACGGCTGTGACTTCTTCTCGAAGTGTCGCGACTTCAGAACCACGGAGGTCGCCTTGGAAATCGAGAATAAACAGTCGTTTTCTGTTCTCACTGTTCTGTTTTGTTGATTTCTTTGCCTCTGCTTTTTTCGCTTTCTTGTCGGCTTTTCGTTTTTTCTTTGCCTCATTCTCGTGCAGCATGGAATGTTGCAATACGTCACTGATGTCACGGTACCGGTCATTGATCGGTTTGACTTCTATATGCTCCGGGGCAGCACTTCGTCGGCGCATTGCCAGGGTTGAGATAAACCCGACAACAGCCAGCAGTGCGGCCAGTAGGGTTACTGTTTTCGCTAGGAACAAGCCGTAGTTTGAGAGAAATTCCATGAAAATATAATCACTGTTAGCAGCTAAAGAGTTTATCACTGCAAGGTGGAAGAAACTAAGGTTGCTTCAACGGTTCAGCCTAACGTATTTGAAGTTGGCGGATTTGTTGTCGATCGGATTACCCGGTGGGGCGATCCAGGACGCGAACTCTCCAGGTTCGAAAACCGAGATCATCAGTGAATTGAGGTAGGTCTCATCGTCTGCGGTCGGTAGGAAACGGTGTTTCTGTTGATGCCATTCATCGTCTGTCAGTATATGCCCCTGAGGAGTGGCATGGATATCGGCAAACTCGCCGACGGTGCGGGAGAACGCCACATGCGGCAGAACAAGGGTGAAAGGGATTCCAGCTTTTCTGATAATTGTGTTCCACCGATCTACGCCTCTCGCGCACTCGCGTACATAATCATCACGCAGGCGGGCATTCAGTGCCGGCAGAGCCGCTGTATCGACCGACCTTATGTGGCCCTGCTCAAGTTTAAGAACCGAATAAGTTGCAGTAACGAGCTGGTGATCGTCCTCAATTCCGTTCTCTCGGTAACGACCCTTTATGCCTGAATCAAAAAATCCAGCGGCATTGGTTGATATCTCCGATCCGAACAGATCGAGCGATACCGAAAAATGGAAATTCAACTTGCGTTGCACCGTAGGTAGATCGATAACACCCAGTGGCCGGATCCGCTCAACGTCATAAGGGTCATGAAGATCGTTTTTCCGCATGGCCAAACATGTGCTCTCGACGATTCGGGCGATACCGGTCTGACCAATAAACATATGGTGAGCCTCTTCGGTGAGCATAAACCGTGTAGTTCTCGCCAGCGGGTCAAATCCGGACTGGGCGAGACTCTCTAGTTGCATTTTGCCATCGCGATCGGTGAAGAAAGTGAACATGAAGTACGACAGCCAGTCGGGCGTTGCCTCATTAAACGCCCCCAATAATCGCGGTGAGTTACTGTCACCGGAACGCCGTCGCAGCAGCTCTTGCGCCTCCTCCCGGCCGTCACGCCCAAAATACTTGTGTAACAGGTAAACCATCGCCCAGAGGTGTCGAGCTTCTTCTACATTCACCTGGAACAGATTGCGTAAGTCGTAAAGTGAAGGTGCAGTTTTACCGAGGTGACGTTGTTGTTCAACTGATGCCGGTTCCGTGTCCCCCTGGATGACAATTAGCCGTCTCAGCGCAGCCCGCTGCTCCCCGGGCACTTCTTGCCAGACTGGTTCACCCAGATAGTGGCCGAATCCGATAGTACGACCTTCTATTCGTGGAGCGAGCAGAACACCCCATCGGTAATCCGGCATCTTGACGTAGCCAAACTGAGCCCAGCCATCACGATCGACACTCACAGCTGTACGCAGATAAACGGGAACATGCTGAAAACCATCCGGTCCCATGTCGTGCCACCAGTTTAGAAACTCGGGATGCCACTGTTCGAGTCCTTTAAGAACCCGGCGGTCAGACGACAGGCCTACATTGTTCGGAATAAGTGTGTCGTAGCTGACTTGGGTGCTTTCGGCCGTCACGATGGATCCTGTAGTCTGTAAAGATTTAGTGCTTACGTACGTTCGGGACTAAAAACCCCTTTTTGGCCGGAACCGTATCGGCACAATGCGCCTTGTTCGCCCGTAGCATTGCCGCGTTGAAAGATCCAGTTCTGCCACGCACTTAGTCGTCCGAAAATCTTAGTTTCCATGGTCTCTGGTCCTGGAAAGCGAAGATTTGCCTCCAGTCCAGTCAGAGCGTCAGGCGAAAATGCGGCACGTTCTTCTAGAAAAATCCGAATTTCGTCTTCCCAGTCCAATTCGTCAAATGCAAATGTAACCAGGCCCAAGTCCAGACAGATCCGAGCAGGCAGTGCGTCACCGATAAGATCGAAGAGTTCCGTCACGGTGCTGGGCCGCCCGATGAATCGCGTATTTAGACGGGTAAGGTTGTTACTCATCGGATAGGGCCCAAAGTTAGAGGTCGTCAGTATGACCGCAGGTGATGGACGAGGGTCTCCATCGAGTTGACCGATCAGCATGTACGTGCGGTCGCACGCGAACATTATCTCCGCCAGTAGTCCTACAAAACAGCTGCCAGGATCGATTAGTGTAACAAGAGACCTTGACGTCAGATCAATACGTTTCAATACGCGTTTCCAGTACAACATGATCTCACGAACAAGCCAATGCTCAGCGTGCTGATTCAAGAACGCATCGTGCTGCAGTGCAGTAGCAGAATCACCTTCAGTCCGAAAAATCAACACACCTAGATCGGGCTCGTTGAACCGCAGATGAAGCAGCGCATCGTCCAATTCGCGGGCACAGCGCAGTACCCACGCCGCCGCACCGCTCGCCGACAGTGCATCATTATTTTCGGGCGCTGCGGATTGTGGACCCGAGATGGTGAGGGTTGCAGTACGACCAGTACGGTTTTTGTCCACACGAACAGTAGAGTAGCTCACCGTACAGTCAGAAGAATTGCGTTTCAGGGGTTTGAGGATTATGCCTTTGCGGTTGACTGGTGGATCAGGCTGTTCTGCCAGTTGATTAATGAGGTGTTCAATCACGCCTGCAAGTTCTGAGGGTGGCACGGTCTGGTCGATCAGCCCCCAAGTCAGTGCTTTAGGGCCGCGGACACCTTCTTCCAGTGTTGAAAATACATCAGCGATGTCTCGACGAACTTTTCGTTTGTCTGTGATTCGTGTCAGACCACCGGTGCCGGGAAGAACCGCAAGAAGTGGTACTTCTGGAAGAGCGATGCTCGATGAACCATCATCAGCCATCAGAATGTGGTCCGTAGCGAGGACCAGTTCATAACCACCACCGGCACAGGTGCCCTGTATGACGCTTATGAAGGTCTTTTCTGACCATGCAGACGCATCCTCGATAGCATTGCGAGTTTCGTTAGTGAACTTACAGAAATTGACCTTGTGTGCGTGACTGGCGCCAGCGAGCATTCTGATATTGGCACCTGCGCTGAAAACCGCGGGTTTAGCAGATTCCAGTAGGACAATACTGACGTCTGGATGTTCGAAACGCAGGCGTTGAATAGCGTCATTGAGTTCAATATCGACACCAAGATCGTAGGAATTGAGTTTGAGTTGGTAACCGTTGAACAGACCACCGTCTTCGTCGACATCCAAGATCAGATGCGCAACCCGGCCGTCCAGGCGAAGGTGCCAGTGCTTATACCGCTGGGGCCTGGTCTGGAAATCGATCTCCATCGTCAACTGAAACGGTCCGGTCTAAATGGTGTGACGTCGAGTGAGGGTATTGCGCCTGCCGCAATCTCACTCACCAGCTTGCCGGTAATACCGCCCAGTGTCAGCCCCAGATGATGGTGTCCAAAGGCAAAAATTAGATTGGGATTGTGTCTGGAACGGCCAATCACCGGTAGGCTGTCCGGCAATGTTGGCCGAAAGCCAAGCCAGGTATCCGACGCGGGCCCGACATCCGGCAGCGCCTGCCGTACACGACGTTCAATATAAGCCAGGCGCTCAGGATTGGGAGCAGCATTTAATCCCCCGAGTTCGACGGTTCCAGCGGCCCTCAGCCCCTGATACATTGGGGTCATGTAAAACCCAGCATCTGCAAATCCAACCGGCCGGTTGAGAAGCTCAGCGGACTCCGAAAATAGCACATGATAGCCACGCTCAGTATCGAGCGGCAGCTTTTCACAACCGTCTTTTGCAATCTGCATTGACCAGGCACCACCAGCAAGAACCGCCTGGTCGTAGTGATGACGGTTGCCATTAACCTTGAATGCAACACTGTCTGCGGAATGAGCCTCTACAGCAGAGACCTCGCCTTTGATAAAGTGGCCGCCGGTGTGACACAGGTGGTCTACCATGCGGCTGGTCATCTGTTTGGGGTCAAGTATTGTAAAGCCGTTCGGATACAACACAGCATGTGGAAAAATTGGCGCCAAGTTGGGTTCGAGGTCTTGAAGATCGGTTGCAGTGAGTTCCTGGATCTGGGCGCCTTGAGTAAGCCGGCGTTGGCGATTTATTGCGTCGGCGTCGAAAGATTCTGAGGATGGGTAGATGTAGATCGTTCCATCCCGTGAGATCAGATCATCACCACCGCTTGCACGAAACAGAATCATAGAAGCATCTTCAGCATCGCGGAGTAGGCTACCAAGTCCGTTAATGGTGCGGTCTACATGCTTTCGTCTACAGTGCTTAAGAAACTGAATCAGCCAGGGGGTCATCTTTGGCATATAGCGCCAGGCAATCGATAGAGGACGTTCCTGGCCAAACATCAGTGATGGAAAGCGCCATATCAGGTCTGGCCTGTTTACAGGTATTGAGCCGTACAAGGCAAATGTGCATGCGTTACCGTAAGTCGCACCTGAACCAGGCTCGTCGCGGTCGAATAGCGTTACGTTGAATCCAGCTTGTTGTAGGTAGAGGGCACAGGAGACACCAACAATGCCTGCACCAATGACAGCGATGTTTCGCCGCTCTTGAGTGTGTTCAGCCAGATCTGTCACGGCGTAGTATGGTCACATAGAGAGTCGAACTGGCGTTAGTATACGATCTCAGTTGATCTTCACCAGAGGGTTGCATAATTTCCGATGAAGTCGGACTGACCCGTCCAACCCGTATTCGGCCAGCGCTATACTCTTTCTCGCACTTATCAGCACAGTAGCTGTAGGGCGGGGCAGTGGCGACAACAATTGACATACCTGTGATGTACAACGCGACCAATCACTTTATAGATCGGCATGCCGGTAAGACATCTGGTAGCCGGATTGCCTACACAGACCATGCAGGTGACTGGACCTACCAGCAACTCGCAATTTTGGTTGATCAAGCCGGCAACGTATTATCGAATCTGGGATTGAAAGCGGAGCAGCGTGTGTTGATGTGTATGACTGACTCTGTGTCGTTTCCTGCAGTATTTTGGGGTGCTATTAAGATCGGTGCGATTCCGGTTCCCGTCAATACGATGCTGACGGATGTTGACTACGCCTACATGTTGCACGATTCGTGCGCCCGTGTGTTGGTGGTGTCCGAAAGTTTGTACCCAAAATTTGCACCCCATATTGACGGACAGTCGTCTCTGGAGGAGGTAGTTATCGATGGTTCTAGCATCGATGGTCAACCCAGTCTGTCAGTATTGATGGGGTCGTTTGAAGCAGAGCTGTCGACAGCGCCGACACAGCGTCAGGATTCTGCATTCTGGCTGTACACTTCCGGATCGACTGGGCAGCCTAAGGGTGCGGTTCACCGTCATTCAGATCTGGTCCAGACCGCTCGGCTATATGGTGATGGGATCCTGAAATTGGATCAGTCGGATGTTGTTTTTTCAGCAGCAAAGCTGTTTTTTGCGTATGGATTAGGTAACAGCATGTCCTTCCCCTTACATGTGGGGTGCCGTACAGTCTTACTGGCTGATCGTCCGACGCCAGAAATTGTGCTGTCTGTGATGAAAGACCAACAAGTCTCTATATTTTTTGGTGTGCCGACACTTTACGGCGCGATACTCAGTAACGATGCCAACGATCGCAGCAAGGTGTCGGACCGACTTCGATTGTGCGTGTCAGCCGGCGAAGCTCTGCCTGAGAAGATCGGAAGAGAATGGGAGAGAAGATTTGGTGTACCTATTCTTGATGGTCTTGGCAGCACCGAGCTACTGCATATCTTTCTAAGCAATAGGCCCGACGACGTCCGCTACGGTACAACCGGCCGAGCTGTTGGCGGGTATAAGTTGCGGATTGTTGATGAAAACGATTTGGATGTCGAAACAGGAGGCATGGGTGAGCTGTTGGTGTCAGGCCCTTCCAGCGCTGTGTGTTACTGGGGACAACCTGAGAAGTCTGTCCAGACTTTCCAGGGTGAGTGGACACGTTCGGGAGATAAATACTATCAGGATAACCAGGGTTACTATGTTTATTGCGGTAGAACCGACGACATGCTCAAGGTCGGTGGAATTTGGGTCTCTCCCTTCGAAGTGGAGAGCGCGATGATTGCGGATGAGCGGGTTCTTGAAGTCGCGGTTATCGGTTACAAGGACGACCTCGGTCTTGTCAAACCCAAGGCCTATGTTGTGCTCAAAGCGGGTGTTGAAAAAACAAGCGAACTGGTGGAGGAGCTTCAGAAATTTGTAAAGGGTCGCCTGGCACTGTTTAAGTATCCCCGCAGAATTGAATTCATAGATGTATTGCCCAAGACAGCAACCGGAAAGATACAGCGGTACAAGCTTCGAAATCAAGATTCAGATCAGCCCTGAACAGTTGCTGCTCTATTTTGTGAATCTGATAGCGGCCTGGAGGCCAATGAATTGAATTCAATAGGCGAGCTGGAGCACGTTGAAATTGATGGCTGCGAGCTTGAGTATCTCTGGTGCCGAGAAACCGTCGATCCATTCCAGAGAACGGTAGTCTTCTTACATGAAGGGCTGGGCTGTGTTCAGAGCTGGGGTGATTTTCCGCAGCTGCTAGCGGCGTCGACGGGCCTCGCTGTACTGGCCTACTCGCGGGCCGGCTACGGGGGTTCTGGATCCACATCAACGCCGAGGACGCCTGACTGGATGCACCACGAAGCGTTGGTTGTTCTGCCCGCACTGCTTGAGAAATTTGAAATCGAGTCGTACATTTTAATCGGCCACAGCGACGGCGCATCAATTGGGATTATCTATGCTGGCAGTAAGAGACAAGGGCATCTACAAGGGTTGGTACTCATGGCGCCGCACGTATTCCTTGAACAGGTTAGTCTGACTGGGATTGATCACGCACGTTTGATGTATCAGACAGCGGACCTACGGGACAAGTTGGTGCGCTATCACGGTAGCCAAGTTGATGGTGCTTTTTGGGGTTGGAATAATTTCTGGCGACGGCCCGATATTCGGGATTGGAATATTGAGGACTCCCTGGACAAGATCGACCTACCCGTATTGGTGATTCAGGGAGCGGATGACGAATACGGCTCCATAGCCCAGCTTGACTCAATCGAATCCCGGGTACCTGTGGAGGTCGAACGTCACTTCCTGGAGAATGTCGGGCATTCACCATATCGCGAACAGCCTGAGTTCGTACTGAATACTATCAACCGCTTCATCGGGCACTTGTAAGTCGATCAGTAATACACTTATGTCGCTGTCGAGCATTGTGCACTGCTGACTGATTCAGTAAGTCAATGTGCGATAATAGGTGGTTCCGGTGGCAGGGGTCTGACCTTGAGCTGGCGATTAAGGTGGTAACGCGAGCTAAACGGTCAGAATTTGGCCAGATTCGCAGTGGTCGACTCGTGGTCAGAGTAAGCGCACCACCGGCTGAAGGAAAGGCCAATAGTGAACTGCTTAAGTTTCTAGCCTCTTCGTTCGGTTGTTCACAGCGCAATGTAAATTTACGCACCGGATTACGAAGTCGCGAAAAGCGGGTACAGATTAAAGCGCCATTCCAGATGCCCGAATTTCTCAGCAGTTCACTAAAGCGTGATTAAGTAAGGAGTGATCGCTACAGTGATCAGTGGCCAGAAAAGCCATAACAAGTTTCTTAACAGCAGAATAAGGTTCCACTCATACGCGGTACTCCGCACGTTGATGCTATGAAAAAGTCAATACTATTGGCGCTGCTGATTGTTGTGGTTGTCACTGGCTGGTTGTTGTCCGGTGTCTGGCAGAGTTCCGATCTACATTCTGTGAATCAGGGTACAGGCTCCGGTGCTTCTGCATCGGCAGAACAAGCTGAAGCGGTACTGCCTCGGGTACGTGTACGCAGTGTTGAGTCAGAACGTGTACCGCAAGAGATTATTCTTCTGGGAACTACTGAGGCAAAGCGTAAAGTCAGACTGCGGGCGCAGACCGTCGGTGTCGTCAAAAAGGTCCTTGTTGCCAGAGGCCAGTCTGTGAGGCAGGGAGAGGTGCTCGTAAAGCTCGCAGCAGACGACCGACCGGCACGGTTACGTCAAGCCAAGGCTCTGCTGGATCAGCGACAGACCGAGTTCGAGGCAGCGACCTCTTTGTCAAAGAAAAACCTTCGATCAAAGATCGCTCTGTCTGAGGCTAGGGCACTACTGAACGCTGCCAAGGCCGGTCTAGAAAGCATTAGAGTGGATATGGATAGAACCGAGATCCGTGCACCGTTTGACGGGTTCGTCGATCAAAGGTTTGTTGAACTCGGTGACTACATGAAAGTGGGGGAACCGATTGTAACGATACTCGATCTTTCAACCATAGTCGTCGCCGGGGATGTTTCTGAACACAATGTATCAAAGATAAAACCAGGTCTTTCAGGGCGCGCGGTGCTTGTGGATAAGCGTGAACTTGAAGGAAAAATCACTTATGTCGCGCGATCCAGCAATGCGTCTACCCGAACTTTCCGCGTGGAACTGGAAGTTCCCAATCCTGGCCACGCCGTGGCTGAAGGTATTACCGCAAAGATCACGCTGTCGGTCGGTGAGACGGTCGCACATCGTTTATCTCCTGCCGTGCTGACGCTGAGTGATGAGGGGGTCATGGGTATCAAGGTGGTTAACGCGGAAAATATCGTCGAATTTCTTTCTGTGACTCTGGTGGCTGATACCCCTGAGGGAACCTGGCTTGGAGGGCTCCCAAAAGAGTTAGAACTAATCAGCGTTGGGCATGAGTTCGTAAAACAGGGTCAGAAGGTCACCACTGTTCGCGAGTAATAAGGTCAAAGACTGAATAGATGACTGCCTTGATTGATCATGCTGTCGGTCGTTCCCGCACTGTGCTGGCGATTCTGGTCTTTATCCTGATCGCGGGGTCGTTCGCCTATCGCGATATTCCGAAAGAATCTCAGCCTGATATCAGCATACCCATCATTTATGTGACTGTCAGTCACGATGGCATTTCGCCAGAAGATGCAGAGCGTCTAATTATCCGCCCGCTTGAACAGGAAATGCGTGGAATAGAGGGTATTAAGGAGATGCGCTCAACTGGCTATGAAGGTGGGGCGAACGTTTTGCTTGAATTTGAAGCCGGATTTGATGCTGATACTGCTCTGCAGGATGTACGTGAACAGGTTGATGTTGCAAAGAGCAGTCTTCCGGCTGCTTCCGAAGATCCCGAGGTTCATGAGGTTAATTTCAGCTTGTTTCCGGTTCTTGTTGTCATCCTGTCAGGAGAGGTACCAGATCGGACACTTTATCGTTTGGCACGCAAACTAAAGGATGATCTGGAGGGTCTCTCTGCAGTGCTGGAGGCCAAAATTGCCGGTGAAAGAAAGGAACTGGTCGAGGTGCTCATCGATCCAGTCGAATTGGAGAGTTACGGACTGGATCCAGCAACAACTGCTAGCACCATTCGTGGTTCAAACCTGCTGGTGGCAGCAGGCCTTCAGGACACAGGGCAGGGCCGCTTTTCGGTGAAAGTGCCTGGTTTGTTTGAGAGCGTTAAAGACATCATCGAACTGCCTGTAAAGGTTGATGGTGATTCGGTGGTTCGAGTCGGCAATATTGCCGAGGTTCGACGAACGTTTAAGGATCCAATGAGTTATGCAAGGGTAAACGGTCGCTCATCGGTTGCACTCGAAGTGTCTAAACGCTCTGGCGAAAATGTCATTGCTACCATCGAACGGGTCCGCGAATTGGTCGAAGCGGAGCGGGCACGGTGGCCAGAGGGTCTCCGCGCTGCTGTGAGTGTGACCTACTCACAGGATCGGTCCGATCATATTCGCACCTTGCTGAATGACCTGCAGAACAGCATTCTCAGTGCAGTGATTTTGGTGATGATTGTGGTGATAGCGGCGTTGGGTATTCGTTCAGCCGGGTTGGTAGGAATTGCCATACCAGGCTCATTCCTCACCGCTCTGCTGATTTTGTTTGTTCTGGACATTTCGTTGAACATGGTGGTGTTGTTCAGCCTAATCCTTGCAGTTGGTATGCTGGTTGATGGTGCTATTGTTGTAACCGAGTATGCAGACCGACAGATGATTGACGGTGCAACGCCCAGGGTGGCCTACACCGCTGCCTCTCGGAGAATGGCCTGGCCGATCATTGCATCGACGGCAACGACACTGGCAGCATTTCTACCCTTAACCTTTTGGCCGGGGGTGGTGGGTGAATTTATGAAATACCTACCAATGACCGTGTTGATCACGCTGTCGGCATCGTTGTTGATGGCGTTGGTGTTTGTGCCTACTTTGGGCAGTCATTTTGGTCGAGCCGGAAATACGAGTATTACGAGTCAGCGTGTTGTGGAGGCTGGTGAGCGCGGTGATCTCCAGACCGTGCCTGGATTTACGGGTGTTTATGCTCGGATGCTTAGAACTGCATTGTCCCACCCAACCAAGGTACTGGTCGGATCGATCGCTGTGCTGTTTTGTGCACAACTCGGTTACGCTACTTTCGGTTCTGGTGTTGAGTTTTTCCCGGACGTCGAGCCGGATAACGCCAAGATTCAGGTCCGTGCCCGAGGTAACCTCTCCCTAAGCGAACAAGATCAGTTAATGCGTGAAGTTGAAGCACGTGTTATCGATATCGGCGGCGTAAAGACGTTCTATACACGCGTTGGCCCTGCCGCGAACTCTGAACAAGCTGAGGACATTATCGGCAGTATATCGATGGAATTTGCCGACTGGAGAACCCGAGAGAAAGTCGCTCAGATCTTCGAGAAGGTCCGAAGTCAAATAGACGATCTCGCCGGTATTGTGATTGACCTTAGAAAAGAAGAAGGTGGCCCCCCAGTTGGCAAGCCAATCCAAATACAACTCGCCTCACGTCACCCGGAACTGTTGATACCCGCTGCCGCGCGTGTTCGCAACAAATTCAACAGCATGACAGGACTCAACAGTATAGAAGATTCACGACCATTGCCGGGCATCGATTGGGAGATCGTGGTCGATCGGGCACAGGCAGCGAAATACGGCGCAGACGTTGGTTCCGTGGGCAATATGATTCAGATGACGACGGTTGGTTATAAAATTGGCACTTATCGACCGGACGATAGCGATGATGAGATTGAAATTCGAGTCCGTTTCCCCGAGGCCCACAGGACGATCGAAGAACTCAATCATGTACGACTGAACACACCAGTGGGTGCTGTACCCATATCCAACTTTGTAGATCGACAAGCAAAAGAGAAGACCGGGACCATAAAACGAGTCGACGGACAGCGGGTAGTCACGGTTCAAGCCGATGTCGATGATGGTGTTTTGGTTGATGGCAAATTGCGTGAACTCGAAGCGTGGATTAAGGAAGCAGACCTTGATCAGCGTATAGACGTAGTTTTCAAAGGTGAAGATGAAGAACAGGCTAAGGCACGATCCTTCCTGGGCAAGGCCTTTATGGTCGCATTGTTTGTGATGGCGGTCATTCTGATTACACAGTTCAACAGTTTCTACAGTGCTTTTCTGATTCTTTTTGCGGTCATTATGTCGACCATAGGTGTATTTCTCGGATTACTGATCACCGGTTCACCTTTTGGGATCGTAATGAATGGGATTGGCGTGATCGCTCTTGCGGGAATTGTCGTTAACAACAACATCGTTCTGATCGATACTTATGACAGGCTGAAGGCTACAATTACCGACCCTTTTGAAGCTATTATGCGTACTGGGGTACAGCGACTTCGCCCGGTCCTACTGACCAGTGTCACGACGATACTCGGACTTTTACCCATGGTGTTGGGGATCAATATAGATTTTCTAGCGCGCGAAGTGACCTATGGCGCGCCATCGACTCAGTGGTGGCGACAGCTTTCTACTTCAATTGTGTTTGGTCTGAGTTTTGCGACTGTTCTTACTCTCATTGTGACCCCATGCGCTCTGATGTTTAAAGCAAACATTCACAAGTGGCGTCAGCAACGCAGTCGTCTTGGTACGAATGAAACCGTTGCTACCTAGCTATCAGGTGTGGTTCTTAAGCAGGCTAGTTAAGGTTGGTGCTTAACGGGTACATCCGGAACCCACAGGTATCCATCGGAATCCAGTAGGTAGGCTTCCCTCAACCCATGAGGCTTGTCGGAGGCACTTTGTAGCACGGTAAAATCTTGTGCAATCGCATGGGCTTGAGCCCTATCAGGATCACAACCATGAAGCCGCAATTCAACAGCTCCCCCCCGGTGAGTTAGTTGCGCAAGTGTGGCATTCAACGGGTGATTGTCGTAGGTGTGATCTGCGTGGATCATCCATTCGGCACCATATCCACGCACAGCTGCGAAATCAGTATCGTGATAAACAATGTCTGCACCCAGAACGACCTGCTGAAAAATCAGGGCGCGTTCGAGATTTTCTGATATCAGATTGATGGTCAGTCCTTGTAGTGACTGGCCATATACATCGGCCGCCAGCCAAGGTTTCCCCTTACGTTTTTTCATGGACGACTTTTTTGCCCCAGGAGTCTCGTAGCTCGACGGTACGGTTGAAGACAAGATGAGAGGGTGTTGACTCCGGATCCACGCAAAAGTATCCGACTCTTTCGAACTGGAATGACTTTCCAGCTGCTGCGTTAATAAGTCCGGGTTCGACTTTACTGCTTGTGATCACTGATTTTGAATCCGGATTGATCAGTTCGAGAAAGTCTTTGCTGCGATCCGCAAGCGGATTAGCATCCTGGAAGAGTCGGTCATACTGGCGGACTTCAGCATCCAAGGCATGTTGGACCGATACCCAATGCAGTGTACCTTTGACTTTTCTGCCATCAGGAGACTGACCACCTCGGCTTTCAGGGTCGTAGCTACAGCGTAGTTCTGAAATGTGACCCTCTGAGTCATGTATTACCGACGTACAGGTTATGAAATAGGCATAACGCAGGCGTACTTCCCGGCCCGGTGCAAGACGAAAGAATTTTTTCGGCGCCTCTTCCATAAAGTCCTGTCGATCAATATAGATTTCGCGGCAGAAAGAAATCTGTCGACTGCCCATATTCGGATCATTCGGGTGATTGTGGGCTTCTAACTGTTCAACTTGGCCTTGCGGATAGTTTTCGATCACTATTTTGAGTGGGTCCATTACCGCGAAGGCACGAGGTGCACTCTTGTCAAGGTCTTCGCGGACACAATTTTCCAGAACGCTGGCTTCGATTTGTTGTTCATTCTTTGTTACACCGATGCGGGTGCAAAAGTTTCGAATAGCACGGGGGGTATAGCCCCGACGTCGCAGGCCTGAAAGAGTGGGCAGTCTTGGGTCGTCCCAGCCGCTGACACGGTTCTCATCCACCAACAAGGTCAACAGGCGTTTGCTCATAATCGAGTAGTCCAGTGACATTCTGGAGAACTCAATCTGACGCGGTCGTTTAGAAATTGTTACGTTGTCGAGAACCCAGTCATAAAACGGTCTTTGATCTTCGAATTCAAGAGTACACAGTGAGTGGGTAACGCCTTCAATTGCATCTGAAAGCGGGTGAGTAAAGCCGTACATGGGATAGATACACCAGCGGTTTCCCGTGTTGTGGTGGGTGCTGTGCCGGATGCGGTAGATTGTAGGATCTCGCATATGGATGTTGGGCGCAGTCATGTCTATTTTTGCTCGGAGAACATGGGAGCCATCCGGGAAATCTCCCGCGCGCATTTTTTCGAAAAGTTCCAGGCTTTCAGCCACAGGCCGGATACGAAAAGGGCTCTCTGATCCTGGCTCAGTCAGAGTGCCCCGGGATGCGCGGATCTCTTCTGCACTGAGACTGCAGATGAAGGCTTTGCCATTCTCTATGAGTTCGACTGCCCAGTCATAGAGTTGTGGAAAGTAATCCGATGCATGGGTTAGGCGATCTTCCCAGTTGAATCCTAACCAGCGCACATCAGTTTTAATTGATTCGACATACTCCGGGCTTTCCTTATCCGGGTTGGTATCGTCAAAACGCAAAAAGCAGCGACCGGCAAAGTCTTCGGCCAGACCAAAATTGAGACACATGGATTTTGCATGGCCAATGTGTAGGTGACCATTGGGTTCAGGTGGGAACCGGGTGACAATTCCGTCTGTATGACACCCGTGGGCAATTTCTGACTCAATGATCTGTCGGATGAAATTGGTTGGCGTTACCGATTTTGAAGTATCGTTCATGTTGCTTTGTTTCGATCAATTTAGCGATGTGTGGCCGCTGTCTATCTCGTGAGCACAATATTTTACTCGTCATAGCGAATCACTTGTAATCTTCCCTTCGGCGGGGTGTCGCGGGTCGGTACTGCCTGAATTCCAGCCCAGGCACAATCAAGCAACGGGGCACAGGTTCCCGCTGGCGGGCCGCAAAATACGAGGTGCTGTTGATTCATCTCGCATTTCGTGCTACTGAATGTTCCTAGACACTGGAAAAGCAGCTGTATGGCAGGACTAGAACCGGCCCAATGGGTCGCTGGAACCGGCTTTTTCTGGTGCAACAAGAAACCAAAAGAGGCAGGAAGGAGAACGTTAAATGGCCTACACAACAGAAGGCATCCGGAACCTTGCGCTCGTCGGCCACGCCGGGAGTGGAAAAACTACATTGGCAGAAAGCCTGCTTCTAGATGCTGGCGTCATCAATGAGGTTGGTGTGGTTGAAAAAGGCTCGACGGTAACTGATTTCGATGAACTTGAACAAAAACACCTCCACTCGCTGACAGCTGCGCTGGCATCCTATGATTATGGCGACACGCATATTAACTTGATCGATACACCCGGATACCCGGATTTTATCGGGCCAACATTAAGTGTTCTTGGCGCCGTGGAGACCATTGCGATTGTGGTGAATGCCCAGAACGGTGTGGAGAGTTCAACGCGACGCATGATGGAGGCAGTCAAGCAACGCAACTTATGCGCGATGATTGTTGTGAATCGAATTGACGCCGAAGATGTCGATCTGGAAGCAGTCTATGCCCAGATCCAGGAATCGCTCGGTAGTGAATGCCTGGCTGTTAATTTACCGACTTCAAACGGCAGTGACGTGGTCGATTGTTTTTTTGGGACTGAGGGAGAGTCTGACATATCCTCGGTTGAGGATGCTCATACTGCAATCGTAGATCAGACCGTAGAGCTGGATGATGATTTGATGACAGCCTATCTCGATCAGGGAGAAGTTGCACCGGAGCAGTTGCATGATCCGTTTGAACAGGCCATGCGTGAACGGCATGTGGTGCCAGTCTGTTTTGTCTCCAGTAAAACAAGCAGCGGGGTCCGGGCACTCAACGAGTTTATCTGCAAAATGCTGCCAAGCCCCTTGGAAGGTAATGCACCTCGATTCGTGAATGGAAGCGGAGATGAAGGTGAGCGTTATGACGTGGTACCAGATGCTTCGAAACCTGTACTCGGCCACGTCTTCAAGATTTCTTTCGATCCATTTGTAGGACGACAAGCAGTATTTCGTCTGTATCAAGGCACAATAAAAAAAGATGCACAGGTGTTTCTGAAGGACAGTCGCAAAGGTTTGAAAGTGGGTAACCTGTCCAGTTGTCTGGGCAAGAAGCTTTCCGATTCCGCTGCTGCGATACCGGGTGACATCATGCTGATTTCAAAAGCTGAAGGGTTTGCTTACGATGCTGTGGTGCGAGATGCTCATGATGACAATGACATCCAGTTAGAGGCCGTTGCATTGCCAACGCCCATGGTGGGCGTTTCGATAGCGCCGAAGAGCCGTGGCGATGAACAGAAAATTGCTGAAGTACTCACAAAACTTACCGAATCGGACCCTTGTTTTCGGATCGAGCGTAATCCTGCCGCGAATGAGACAGTACTTCGTGGTATGGGAGACCTGCACCTGCGGATGGCGGTAGAACGAATGAGCGTCCAATATGCCGTAGAGGTTGAAACTGCGGTACCTACGATTCCGTATCGAGAGACTATCGGCAAGTCTGCTGAAGGGCACGCAAAGCACAAAAAGCAGACCGGCGGTGCCGGTCAGTTCGGGGAGGTTTATCTTCGGATCGAACCTCTGGGTCGTGGTGAGGGTTTTGACTTTGTGAATAAGATTGTCGGCGGTGTTATCCCCGCCCAGTTCATTCCGGCAATCGAGAAAGGTGTGCAGAGTGTCTTGGAGGGGGGCGCCGTAGCTGGTTTTCCGATGCAGGATATCCGAGTGTCAGTTTATGATGGCAAGTATCATGCGGTGGACTCGAAAGAGGTGGCGTTTGTAGCTGCCGGACGTAAAGCGTTTATCGAGGCAGTGTCGAAGGCCGGTCCGGTTGTTCTTGAGCCGATTGTGGATCTTGAGGTAACAGTGCCTGCCGATAATATGGGAGATATCACAGGCGATCTGTCTTCAAGACGGGGCCGGGTCAGCAGTACAGATTCAATGCCTGGGGGCATGATCAGCATTATCGGACAAGTGCCACTTGCAGAGATGGATGACTACCAGTCGAGACTCAAGTCAATGACCGGCGGTGAGGGCAGCTACACCCTGGAGTTTTCGGCCTATGACCCCGCACCGGGAGATGTGCAGAAAAAGCTCTCAGGAGCCTTCCAGCACGCGGAAGAGGATTAACCAAGCAACAGAGCCTGGCAGAATGTTCATCCTGAACAAGCTGCTGGGCTGATAGTTTAAGTAATTACAGTTCCAAACTGACTTGTCAGCGGCAACCACCGATAGTTTCAGGGCGGTGCTATACTGGCGCGCCTCAAATCGCCAGAACTGAGCATTGAAGATTAATGCCTCTACTGATGTCATGACGCAAACAGAACAAAACAAGCTATCGATCAGTGACGATATCAGTGTTACAGACAATCTACGGATCTCGGATATACAGGATGTAGCCGACCCGAAAACCGTCATTGAAGAGCATCCAGTACCCTCTTCAGTTGCACAGCTCGTAACGCGTACGCGTGCTGAAGCGCACGCGATTCTCCATGGCCAGGACGACCGTGTCATTGTCATTGTTGGGCCCTGCTCGATTCATGATCCTATTGCGGCACTGGACTACGGGGCTCGCCTAGAAGCGCTACGGCAGAATTATTCCAAAGACCTGTTGATTATTATGCGGGTCTATTTTGAAAAGCCCCGGACTACTGTCGGCTGGAAAGGGTTGATTAATGATCCCGATCTCGATGGCTCATTCAATATTAATAAGGGGTTGAGGCTCGCCCGTAAATTATTGCTGGATCTTAATCTGGCCGGTGTGCCTGCTGGAACAGAATGCCTAGATCTGCTGACACCACAATATGTTGCCGATCTGATTAGTTGGGGTGCTATTGGTGCCCGAACGACAGAAAGCCAATTACACCGGGAGCTGGCATCCGGATTGTCTTGTCCTGTTGGATTCAAGAACGGCACAGATGGGAATCTTAAGGTCGCAATCGATGCCGTTGGCGCTGCAGCACACCCTCACCATTTCCTGACGGTGACCAAGGCTGGCTATCTAGGAATCTTTGAGACCACTGGCAATGAGGATGGCCATGTGATTCTCCGGGGTGGTCAATCACCGAACTACGATAGCGAGAGTGTCAACACGGCAGCTCAAATGTTGGAATCTGCCGGTTGTTCGCGAAGATTGATGGTTGATTTCAGTCATGCGAACAGCGGGAAACAACATCGTGGACAGATTACTGTTGGCACTGACGTTTCGAGTCAACTGGCTCAGGGTGAAAACAGGATAGTCGGGGTGATGATCGAAAGTCATATCGTCGAGGGCCGGCAAGATGTTGTCGCGGGTTGTGATCTCGTGTATGGCCAAAGCATTACTGATGCCTGCCTTGGCTGGGATGATACGGTTCAGGTGATTGACCAGTTGGCCGCAGCAGTTGACACTCGACGGAGTTTGTCGCGTTAGGATTGTCAACTAAGTGTTCCAAAGCCAGTGCAACAGGTTGCTGCGATTCCACTACCCGTCCGCTTTATGATCTGATCAGTAAATTTTATTTTTATTGTTGGGCTTCGATGTTACGCTTATGCGATGACTTCAATCGTATCTGTTGCTCGGATAACCCTGAGAAATTCTGTTACGCATTTACTACCGTATTAGCTTTAAACAATGATTAAGCCCCATGGTGCCACCAAACTCAGACCGCTTTATGTCGCCTGCGATGAGCAGCGTCGTTCACTTGAAAGTGAAGCTCAGCATTTACCATCTCTGAAGATCAGTTCGGCAGCGGCAGCAAATGCTGTGATGCTTGGTGCAGGATATTTCACGCCTTTGTCGGGATTTATGGACCAGCGCGATTTGGCCAGTGTCGCTGCATCCATGCATACGGCTGATGGGCTGTTCTGGCCCGTTCCGGTGGTTAACTTGGTTCAACAATGCAGCTATCGGACCGGAGACCGAATCGCTTTGAGGGATCCTAACATTGATGGTAATCCGATTCTGGCTGTGATGGACATCGTTGCGGTTGAAGAACTTTCAGACAAAGACCTTGAGTTGGCCACTCGATCGATCTATGGCACCCTCGACACGAATCATCCTGGCGTGAATGTGTTTTCTAGCCAGGGTAGGGTGTTGGTCTCTGGCCCGATTATGGTCCTGAATTACAGCTATTTTGCGAACGCCTATCCAGCGACCTTTCGTACTGCAGAGCAGATCCGGACCGATATCAGCGAACGCGGATGGAATCGGGTGGTCGCGTTCCAGACTCGTAACCCGATGCACCGTGCGCACGAGGAGTTGTGTAAGATGGCGCAGGCCGCGGTCGATGCCGATGGAATTCTGATTCACATGCTTCTGGGTCAGCTCAAGCCTGGCGACATACCGGCAGATGTAAGGGACGCCGCAATTCGAACCATGGTTGACCAGTATTTCCCAGCCAACAGCGTGATAGTCGCTGGCTATGGGTTTGACATGCTGTATGCTGGACCGCGGGAAGCAGTACTACACGCTGTGTTTCGCCAAAATGCAGGTTGTACACATCTCATAGTCGGTCGTGACCATGCTGGTGTTGGAGATTATTACGGCGCGTTCGATGCGCAGACAATTTTCGGTGATCAGGTTCCTGATGGTGCCCTGGACATTCAGATATTTGAGGCAGACCATACTGCGTATTCTAGGAAACTCGACCGGGTGGTTATGATGCGGGATGTACCTGATCACGAGCCGCAAGACTTCGTGCTGTTGTCCGGCACCCGGGTTCGAGAAATGCTGTCGGCAGGTGAAGCATTGCCACCCGAATTTGCCCGACCTGAGGTCGCCCAAATCCTGATGCAACACTACCAGGGACGGCAGGCAGGCAGTTAAATGGATCGACTCAGGTCGCTAGTGCTTATGAGAAACTGTTAAAGACCTTCGATCTGGTCAACCGCAATGCTCTCTTCTTCAAGCATCACCGGAATGCCATCATCAATTCGGTAGATCCGTTGTTTATTCTTGGTGATCAGGCCCTCACCGAGCGGTGTTTCAACAACTGTGTCGTTGGCCTGGGTGACCTGTCCTGCGGCAATTGCAGCATTGACAGCAGCAAGTTTCTCCTCACTGAGAGGGAATACCGGTTGTTTACTGACCGGGCAGCACAGAATATCGAGAAGTTTGGGATCGATTGGCATGGGTGGTAATGTGGGTCGTTCAGATTGTGGCAGCTGCCGAAAGTTCACTGAGTATACTGCTGTGCCTGTGTAAGGGCACCTTTCGGTACGGTAAATAGGGGTGAAAACTACTCGGTAGGTGGAATTTCATGAGCGCAGGTTCCAAGAAAGTAGTGCTGATCGCGATCTGTGGTAATGCAGTGCTGACTATCCTGAAGTTCACGGTCGCAGTTCCAACACATTCGGCAGCGATGATGAATGAGGCGATCCATAGTCTGATGGATACCCTCAACCAGTTATTTCTGTTGATGGGGCTGAAAAGCGGCAACAGACCGGCCGATCGTCGGTACGCTTTCGGTCATGGTCAGAAGAAATATCTCTGGAACTTGTGGAGCGCGATTGGTCTTTTCTCAATCGGCTGTGGGCTGGGCCTTTCACACGCCTGGCATGCCTGGCAGGAGAGTCATCACATTGCCGACCAGGTTACCGTTAAATCGACTTTATTCGGATCGACCGATCCTCTGGTATTGGCGATGGGTGTCTTGCTGATTGCTCTCTTGGTTGAGTCCTGGATATTAAAAGTCGCCTGGCGTGAATTCGCGCAGCGAGCTCGAATGAGTGGTCATCAGAATGCTCTGTCCTACCTCAGTCAATCAGATGATCCAACATTGGTTGCCGTCCTGCTTGAAGATGCGGTTGCGGTTATTGGTGTATTACTAGCTGCCACTGGCATTGCGCTAACGCACGCAACCGGTATTGTGCTTTGGGATATCGGGTTCTCGGTGGTGATTGCGGTGATGCTGGGTATCACTGCAGCATTTCTAGGCATGATTAATATGCGCTTTCTTTCCGATGTCCGGGATCAGGAAGCCGAGGAAACCTTTAGGTTGATTGTCGACGCCCACAAGGATATTGAGCGTTATCATGACCTGCGCAGTATTGTCATTGATGACCGCAATACTGTTCTCGTGGCCGAAATTGAACTGAAAGAGGAGAGTATAGTGTCTGCTTTGCGGGAAGGGATTACACAGCATCGGGCTGAAAGCAGCATCAGGATTACTGATCTGGATGGTGGTGAGCCTGGGCGGGTAGAGTTTCTGTCTGACCGCGCGCTGGTTAAGGCCACACTTGAACGTACCGAACAAATCATAGACGAGCTAGAATTGCGCCTGCGTGAACAATGCCCCCGTGTATCGCATGTTACGATTGAAGTTGAGGGTATTGTAGAAAACCACCCAGTGGATAAGCCAGATGGGTAGAACTGTGGTGGTGTAGACAATCTTGAAAAGTAATTAAACGTTTAAGGATGCTGGTATGAATAGAATTGTTGTGGGTTGTGTAATTGGGATCGGGTTGATGATCCCGGCATCAGTGATAGCTGCAGAAACTCCGCTTGACTCCGATGAGCAGAAATACAGTTATGCGCTGGGGTATCAGATCGGCAGTCAAATTCAAAGGCAACTGGTTGCAGAAGGCGTTGAACTGGATGTTGATGCCTTTGCCCGTGGTATCGCGGACGTCCTCTCAGGACAAGCACTTGCGCTCAGTCAAGAAGAGATTATGAAAGCGATAGAAACTAAAGGTGAGCAGGAGGCGGGAAAGATGAAAGAGCTTGCGGACTCAAACGAATTAAGCGGTGAGGCATTTCGAGCAGAATACGGCAAACAAGAGACTGTCTTGCGCACCGACAGCGGCATTTTGTACCGGGCGCTGACAACCGGTTCTGGCACAAAACCTGGTCCGAATGACACCGTGGTTGTGCACTACAGGGGCACGCTACCGGATGGTCAAGAATTTGATAGTTCCTACAAGCGAGGTCAGCCGGCGACCTTTAGTCTGGGTGGCATCATAGCGGGATGGAAAGAGGTCCTTCAGTTAATGTCAGAAGGGGCGAAATGGGAGGTTGTGATTCCACCAGAGCTGGGCTACGGTAGTGTTGGTGCTGGCGGCCTTATCGGTCCCAATCAGACCTTGGTCTTCGAAATTGAACTGATTGAAGTTAAATAGTGCCTCTGGTAATGTGATCAAGGTGCGAATGTAGGTTGGCTGCGACGATCTATTTTTTCACAATGCGGTTCAGCCAACTGTCGGGAGGATATTGATTACTTCCTGGGCCACCGCGCGGGTACCCTGGTTGCCACCGAATTCCAGTGGACGCAGCCGGCCGGATGAGAAGCCTGTGTAAACTGCAGATTCAATTATCTCGGCTGCGCGATTAAGTTGATCTTGTCCTGATTGCTCGGCCAGGTATCCCAGTAACAGTGAACCGCTGAGAATGCAGGCCAATGGGTTTGCGGCATCTCGACCCATGATGTCTGGTGCGCTGCCGTGGGCGGGTTGAAACAATCCATGATGATCTCCAATCTCAGCACAGGCTGCCATACCCATGCCCCCGACAAGACCGCCAGCGAGATCAGACAGTATGTCTCCATACATATTTTCCATTACCATGACATCGAATGACCAGGGTTTACGGATAAGGTCCAGAGCCTGGGCATCGATATAATTGTGATCGGCAGAAATGTCGGGGAATTGCTCGGCTCGTTCGTCGAATATTTTTCGGAAAAATGCCATGGACTTGAACACGTTAGCCTTATCTACGCAGGTCACACGGCCAGGCCTGCCGTGATTTTTTCGCTGTCTTGCCAATTGAAATGCGAAATTATGAAGTTTTTCAGTGGTGTGCCTCGTGATGCGTAACGTGTCGCGTACCTCATTTTCATTGGCGACCTGTGTCCGCCCATGTACGGCAGCCGAATAAAAAAGACCTTCTGTGGATTCCCTTACGATTACTAGATCGATAGTCGAGGCGCGAGGGTCTGCGAGGGGTAGGGGCGTATTCGGATAGGCTCGGGCCGGTCTCACGCCAGCGTAGAGTTGTAGCTGTTCCCGTAGGCGAAGATGGGGAGCTATTTCTGTACCGTCGTGATATCGGATCTCTGGTAATCCAATTGCACCTAATAGAATAGCATCAGCCTGTTCAGCGGCTTGTTCAGATCCTTGTTCAATGTCTCTGCCGGACTCTCTGAAGTAAGCGGCACCGGCATGGTAGCTGCTAAAATTTAAACAAAATCCGCCGATGCGTTTTTGCACGGCCTCAAGGACAGCGATCGTCGCATCCGTGACATCGGGGCCTATTCCATCTCCCCTGAACACGGCCACGTGATAGGTTGACTGACTCATGCCGCGGCCGAAGGGATAGCGTTGCAAGTACGCTTGAATCGTTGAATGAAGACCAATCCGATCATTACGATGTTAAATTCATAATTGTAATTCCGACCACAACGATGGCGGCCGCGCACATCCTGTACAACATATTCCGCTCCTTGAGCATTAGCCCTCCAATCAGCACAGCAATGATTACGCTTGTTTCCCGTAGAGCAGAGATCATGGCCATGGTGTTTGTACTCATTGCATAGATAACCAAACCATAGGCGAGCGCTGCGACCATACCGCTAATCCATAGCCCACGCCAGTGCGTAAGATAATAATCCTTGCAAGTATGTCGACGAATCAGTGAGACGAAGATGCCGAATGTGGCAGCCTCAAGAACAAACAGCCAGATGATGTAGCCCAACTTGGACTGGGCTTCCCTTACACCCAGTCCGTCGGCTAGCGTATAGCCGCTAATCCAGATCGCAGTGCCTATCGCGAACAGCACGGGTTTCAGATTGCCGCGCCAGGGTGGTCCGTTTTCGAAACTGAGGCTGACGATTCCTACGCAGGCGAGCGATATGCCTGCCAGAACCATCAACGACAAAGTTTCTCCGGCAAGAAGTACCCCAAATCCGGCGATAAGTAGGGGTGCACTGCCCCGCGCAAGCGGATAAACCAGACCTAAGTCACCCACACGATAACCACTGATTAAAAAGCCGTAGTAACCCCAGTGCAGAACCAGCGAAAGCCCAAGATATGGCCACGCTGCTGGGTTGGGGATCGGGACAAATGGCAGCAGGCACAGGCAGATCACTCCGGAACATCCATGCATCAGAGCGAGACTGAGTAACTTGTCATCACCAGCCTTGATAAATGCATTCCAGGCGGCATGTAGAAATGCAGCTGCCAGCACAAGACTGATTATTGAAAGCGTCAAGATGTCTGGCCAGAGATGTGTTGCGCCCGGCGACCGTGCGAAAAGTTGTAGATTAACGGGTACCCATGATTTATCCTAAAGCGACTCTCGGCAGCCCGGTAACGCAACGCTCCGGTACCTAGACTTTTCTTTATCTCGGGACTCATTGAAAATCCCCGGTAACGTGATGATCCGCACTGCATAGGTTGCGGCCTCACGCATCCTGATCACGAGACTATGACTGATGAGAATACTTTTTGCTGACAAATATCCCGAGTCAGCTGTCGATGAACTCAAACAGAAGGGGCAAGACTGTGTGCTGCAACCTGATCTTAAATCTGATGAGCTTGACTCTGTGCTTGCAGAATATGATGTGTTGGTGGTGCGAAGCACTCAGGTAACGAAAAAGGCAATAGAGGCTGGAAATTCGCTGAAGATGATTATTCGAGCCGGCGCTGGAACGAACACGATCGATAAGGATGCCGCTGCTGCTCGGGGCATTTATGTCTGTAACGTACCGGGTCGAAATGCTGCAGCAGTGGCTGAACTGGCTATCGGACTTCTGATCGCCATCGACAGAAACATTCCGGACAATGTTTTAGCGTTGCGCCAGGGAAATTGGAATAAGAAACGATTCAGTGTTGCTGCGGGTCTGAAAGGTCGACGTATGGGCGTGGTTGGTCTCGGTGCCGTGGGTTTGGAAGTGCTTGAACGGGCGCATGCGTTTGGGCTGGAACTCTATGTTATTGATCGACCAAATCGGTGGCGGGAAACGCACGACCGCCTCGTTCGTATAGGCGGTATAAAGCGTGTCACCGGCCTTAACGAACTGGCAGAACGGTGTGACATTCTCAGTTTTCATGTGCCATCTGTGGCCGGCACGAAAAAAATGGTCGATGCAGAGTTGTTGGCGCGCATGCCAGTGGGGGCTATTGTTATCAATACCTCTCGTGGGGACATTGTCGACGAGCAAGCCCTGATAAAGGCGATGGATGAGAAAGGGATTCGAGCAGGTTTGGATGTGTTTTGCGAGGAACCAAGTGGTGGTGAGGCTGTATTTGAATCAGTTCTTGCCACGCATCCCAATGTTTACGGTACCCATCATATCGGCGCATCTACAGATCAGGCTCAAGCAGCAGTCGCAAGGGGTGTGATAGAGATCCTGGATGCGTTCAGTCAGGGACATATCAAACACTGTGTCAACATGGACACGTGATTATTCAATGTACTAGGAGGCAAGTGATGAGTCGGCGAGTCAATAATTTCAGTTCGGGTCCATCAACGCTGCCTCAACAGGTGCTTGAGGAAGCTCAGGCGGAATTTGTGGAATACCAGGGTTCAGGGATGTCACTGATTGAAATGAGTCATCGCGGGAAACATTTTGATGAAGTACATCGGGAAGCGATAGTGATGACTCGAAAAATATTCAGTGTTCCCGACGGTTTCAAGGTGTTGTTCCTTCAGGGTGGCGCAACGTTTCAGTTTTCTATGGTCCCAATGAACCTGTTGCGAACAGGTGAGCGGGCAGGCTACGTGAATTCCGGCAGTTGGGCTACTGGGGCGATGACCGATGCCAGATTCTACGGTGACATCTATGCCGCGTGGGAAGGTAAGGATTGCGGCTACACCAGGATGCCCCAGGACGATGAGTTGGAAATCCAGTCGGGTACCCGCTATCTGCATATAACGTCCAATGAAACAATCGGAGGTGTGCAATTTACCCACTGGCCTGATGTCGACATACCCTTAGTCTGCGATATGTCTTCAGACTACATGTCAAGGGCAATACCCTGGGAGAAGTTTGACTTGGTGTACGGTGGACTCCAGAAAAACCTGGGCCCATCCGGAATGGCACTAGTGTTTGTCAGAGAGTCAATACTGGAGGATTGCAATACTGACATCGGGCGCTATATGCGGTATGCCGTCCATGCTGAGAAAAATTCTATGTTCAACACTCCACCAGTGTTTCCGATTTACATGCTAGGTAAGATACTTAAGTGGATGAATGAGAAGGGTGGGCTCGATGTTATCGAAAGAGAAACACAGGAGAAAGCCAATCTGCTGTATTCGGTGATTGACAGCAGCGACGGGTATTACAGTTGTCCCGTTGAAAGCAGGTGCCGCTCGGCCATGAACGTGGTTTTCCGATTGCCGAACGACAATCTCGAAGCAGAGTTTCTCAAGCAGTCGGACGCGGCTGATCTGCTCAATCTTAAGGGGCACCGGAGTGTTGGTGGATGTCGAGCGAGCATCTACAATGCTATGCCACGTACGGGTGTAACGGCACTGGCAGAGTTTATGGCTGCATTTCGGGAAAATAACCCAGGGTAAGGCCCGTGTTGCTTACAGGTAAACCTGCTTGACACAGATCCATACATTCAAACCCTATGTTGTCTGCAGTGATCGAGCAGAGCAGGTGGTTGCACCTGCTTACGATTCAATGGCGCCTGCCGAACGCGCGGCCTACGCCAAGGCAAACCCGTCGAACTTCATCAAAACGATGAGAACACCGGAGGACTATGTTGAGTCGGAAAACCCGTCGTTGGAGATGGTTCTGGATCACAATCTTAACGCGGTCCAAAAGATGTTGGAGGATTCGACTTTCGAGCTGCAACCTCAGGAGGCGCTGTACATTTACCGACTGCATACCGGAGACCATTTTCAGACGGCTGTTATCGCAGAAGTGCCGGTGACGGAGTATCAGCAAGGGCGCATTCACAAGCATGAGCATACACGGTCTGAACATGAAAATAGACTCACGCAATACTTGCAGCATGTTGGTGTGAGTTCCAGCCCCATTTGCCTTGCTTATCAGGATGATGCTCGCATTGATAAAACTGTAGAAATCATCACCCAGGATAAACCGTTGCTTGACTTTTTTATGGAAGATGGAGTCCGCCAGACAATTTGGAAGGTTGTCGAGACCGAGCAGATCGATATTCTGCGAACTCAGTTTTTGAGTGTTGAGGTTGCCTACCTTACCGATGGGCACCATAGAATGGCAGCTAGCGTTCGACATGCTGCCAATCGATCAAGCAGTGGCCCCTGGGATAATTTTCTGGCGGCGTTGTTCCCGGCAACTCAGTTGAGGATCCTCTCTTTTAACCGATGTGTTCGTGATTTAAACGGGCTTTCAGTGGAGCAGTTGATTGACGGGCTCGCGTTAAACTTTACAGTCGATCGGATTTCCGACGACAGGAAGACGATGCTGCCATCCAAACCGGGTGAGTTCACTTTGCTGGTGGAAAACCAGCTGTTTCGATTGCAGGTGCGCCCGGCGCGGGTACCCAACGATTCGGTGGGTAGTCTGGATGTATCGCTGTTGCAAAACTTATTTCTTGAACCTGTGCTGGGTATCGAGGATGACCGATCTGACCCTCGACTTGATTTTGTTACAGGTGATCGTGGATTGAATGGTTTGAGACAACGGGCTGAAGAAGGGTGGCAGGCTGGTATTGCCTGCTACCCGACTTCCATGACGGACTTGATGAGCATTGCAGATCAAGGCTTGGTTATGCCGCCCAAGTCAACTTGTTTCGATCCTAAGGCGCGTTCAGGCATATTCCTGAGGTTCTCCTGAATTCGGACAGTACGTGTTTTTGATTGCAGTATTATTTATTTCTGTTCTTTATTAGTTTCATTTAATGCGGATTGTCAGATCAGGAAGTGGTCGAATGATTTATGGGTCTAGGTGTCGCAAAACAGATCCCATATGTCGCGCGCAAATCAACAGATCTGGGTATTAATCTTAGAATGCCGCTGTGGTAGTGGCGGTGAACCGCCTACACGTTTTTTCCGTGTCGTAGAACATCCACTATAAGGTGCGGTGACAATGACAGAAACTGAAGTTGTAGAGTCTGAAGAAGAACTGGATCTGAATACATTATCCGACGAGGAACTCGTTGAGCAGATGCACGACGATCTTTATGATGGTCTCAGAGAAGAGATTGAAGAGGGGACGAACATACTGCTAGAGCGAGGCTGGGCTCCGGATAAACTTCTCGAGGACGCTCTGGTAGAGGGAATGCGAATAGTCGGTATCGATTTTCGAGATGGAATTTTGTTTGTGCCCGAGGTTCTGATGTCAGCCAACGCAATGAAAGGTGGTATGGCGATTCTGCGGCCGCTACTGGCAGAAACTGGTGCACAAAGTATTGGTACAGTGGTTATTGGTACTGTAAAAGGTGATATCCACGATATTGGTAAGAATCTCGTGAGCATGATGCTTGAGGGCGCAGGGTTTGATGTCTATAACATTGGTATCAATAATCCAGTCGAGAACTTCCTCGAAGCAATTGAAGAACATAAACCGGACATCGTGGGCATGTCGGCGTTACTGACCACGACGATGCCGTATATGAAAGTGGTTATTGATACCATGGTCGAACAAGGTATTCGGGATGACCATATTGTGTTGGTGGGTGGGGCACCCTTGAACGAGGAATTCGGGAAAGCGATTGGTGCGGATGCATACTGTCGAGATGCAGCCGTGGCAGTAGAGACAGCTAAGCAGATGATTGCACAGCGCAGGGGTGAGTCGATCCCAGCGTAAGCACTGACAGGTAAAGATTAAGTACTGAGCTATTGGTGATTGAGGGAGCAGAGTAGGCGATAGGCCACACAGAGCAGTCAACAAAATGCCAGGAGAGTAAACCAATGGGCCAACAGTCTGGAAAACTGATCATTGCTTGCGGTGCACTCGCCAGAGAGATCCAGCAACTTATCGATATCAATGGTTGGACTGATGTCGATGTCCAGTGCCTGCCTGCTGACCTTCATAACCGTCCGGATCAGATTCCCAACCGTGTGCTGGACAAGATCCAGAGCAATCACGATCGATATGCGCACATTTTTGTGGCGTACGCAGATTGTGGGACAGGAGGTCTATTGGACAGCATGCTCGAGCCGCTCGGGGTGGAGAGATTGGAAGGTGCCCATTGCTACCAGTTTTATGCTGGATCGGATGTGTTTGAACAGTTGCACGATGCTGAACCTGGTACCTTTTACTTGACTGACTTCCTGGCTCGTCATTTTGACAGGCTGATTATGGATGAGTTAGGGGTGGACCGGCATCCCGAGCTCAAACAGATTTATTTCAAGAACTACACTCGATTGCTGTATCTGTCACAGACGGAATCACCAGAGTTGATTACAAAGGCACGCTCTGCAGCGGATCGTCTGGGGCTGCAGTTTGAGCATCGCTCGACCGGATTTGGTGAGCTTGAAACAGGCTTGGACCGATTCATGGTATCGGTACCAATGACTGCGAGGACACCCTGATGCCTAAACTAATTACGATCTATTGGCGGGATATTCCGTCACAGGTTATCGCGAAAAAAGGGCGCTCGACGAGCAAGGTACGGCTTAGTCAACGATTTCAAGCGGCCATTGACCGAGCCGCGATGCGCGCGGGTAAAGGCAGTAGTGATGCCTACTTAAGTGAATGGCGGCGGGAAGCCTCTACCTGTGGTGATGATCTTGAATCGGCGGCTAACGAATTGGCTCATGTACTTGAACAGCGCTATAACGATGACGACCTGTTGGTGCTGATCCGGGCCAACGGCGTTAAAACTGATCCTACCTAAATAAGGCCAAGGCTAGATGTACGTTGTCCGAAGATGGTCAGTACGCTACTAAGATTAAGGAGTATGCAGTGACCATTACGCTAGTCAGTTCGAAAAATAGGGACCTCCGAATAGGATTTGATCAGCCATTTTGCATAATTGGTGAGAGGATCAATCCTACCGGGCGTAAGGTTCTTTCAGAAGAAATGAAAAATGGAGATTACAGTCGGGTTGAGGTCGACGCGCTGGCGCAGGTAGCAGCTGGGGCCCATATGTTGGACGTAAACGCCGGCATACCGCTCGCTGATGAACCTGCTATTCTGGCCGAGTGCATACAACTCGTTCAGTCGCTTACTGATGTACCTTTGTCTATTGATTCATCGATTGTTGCGGCCCTGGAGTCGGGCCTTTCGGTATATCAGGGTAAAGCGCTGGTGAACTCGGTTACGGGTGAGGAAGAACGTCTTGAGAGTGTTCTCCCGCTGGTTAAGAAATTCAATGCTGCAGTGGTTGCGATATCGAATGATGAGACTGGCATCTCAGAGGATCCAGATGTCCGGTTTGAAGTGGCCAGAAAGATTGTAGAGCGTGCCGAAGACCATGGAATACCCCGCGAGGACATTATTGTAGACCCACTTGTTATGCCTATTGGCGCTTTGAATGATGCGGGGCGTCAGGTGATGAGTATCGTCCGTCGATTGCGTGAAGAACTGAAAGTGAACTCCACCTGTGGAGCCTCCAACGTCAGTTTTGGTCTGCCCAACCGCAATGGGTTGAACTCGGCGTTCCTTGCCATGGCTATAGGTGCGGGTATGACATCGGCTATTACAAATCCGTTACACGGAGAAGTAATGCAGGCTGTTTCAGGGGCCGATGTGATGATGGGACACGACCCTGATTGTCGGCGCTGGATAAAAAAATATCGGGAACCGGTGCATGATGCCGAGACAGGCGGCGCCCGGGAACGAGGGCGGAATCGCCGCCGCCGTTCAGCACGATGACAAGTTCAAAACGTCATGGTCGCTGCCTGTGCGGTGCTGTCACCTTCAAGGTCACAGGTAAGCTACGCAAGGTGCTCGTTTGCCATTGCTCGCAATGTCGGCGGAGCAGTGGTCACCTCTGGGCAGCAACCGCTGCGCCAGTAGAGGCCATTGAGATTGACAGCCAGAACACACTGTCCTGGTATCGCTCGTCGTCAAAGGCTAAGCGCGGTTTCTGCCGCCGCTGTGGTTCCAGTCTGTTTTGGCAATTGGATGGGTCAAGCTCATTGTCTATAGCAGCTGGATCATTGGACGTGCCTACAGGTCTGAGCACACAAGAACATATTTACTTTGACGATTCATCGGATTACTACACAGTACATCCAGACGAACAGATTCGAACGGGTACTGAGACAGTGATTAAGTAGAACAATGGTAGAAGCACTGGTCGTATTTACACCTTCGGGCCGACGCGGCCGTTTCCAGACGGGCACTACGGTGTTGCAGGCAGCACAGGAACTCGGTGTGGATATCGATTCGGTTTGCGGGGGTCGAGCAATCTGTGGTCGTTGTCAGGTACTTCTCAGTGAAGGGTCTTTCCCCAAGCACGGAATCGAGTCGAACCTGGCCAATCTATCAGTGCGCAGCGACAGTGAATTGGAATATGGCCGACAGCAATCGCTTGTCCAAGGTCGTCGCCTGAGTTGTTCGGCCCGAATTCTGGGCGATGTGGTCATAGACGTGCCGGCCGACAGCCAAGTTCACAGGCAGGTTGTGCGTAAACGGATTGAAGTACACGACATTGATGTGGATCCCTTGGTACGCCTGCATTTCCTGGATGTGCCTGAACCCAATATGCATGACCCGGCGGGCGACCTACAGCGGTTGTTCGAGGAGTTGGAGTTTGAATGGGGTCTAACCGGCCTTGGCTGTGATCGGTACGTACTTGAGACGCTACAGAGCTGCCTGAAATCAGGCAAACGAAAAGTCACCGCGGCTGTCTATCGACAGAAGCAGATCATAGCGACCTGGGCCGGATTCAAAGATCGCGCTTTGGGTATCGCAGTCGATGTGGGATCAACCACGATAGCAGTACATTTGTGTGATCTTTCGTCCGGTGAAGTCCTGGCTTCCTCGGGCATGATGAACCCACAGATCCGCTTCGGTGAGGATCTGATGAGTCGGGTATCTTATGTCATGATGCACCCTGGCGGCGACAAGGAAATGACACAGGTGGTGCGGGCTGCGATTGCTGAGCTGGCACAGGAAGTCTGTCGGCAGGCCGGCTATGACACGACTGACGTCCTGGATGCGACCTTTGTTGGAAATCCTGTTATGCACCATCTGTTGCTGGGTATCAGCCCGATAGAACTCGGCGGAGCTCCCTTTGCTTTGACAACTGATCAGGCGATCGAGCTCAAAGCCAGTGAACTGGACCTCGATCTGCACCCCGGGGCGAGGTCTTATGTTTTGCCTTGTATTGCGGGCCATGTCGGTGCAGACACGGCTGCGATGGTGCTGTCTGAAGCACCTTATTTACGTGAGGAGATCACGCTGCTGGTTGATGTTGGTACCAATGCGGAAATCGTGTTGGGAAATCGACATCGGATGCTTGCGGCAAGCAGTCCAACCGGACCGGCTTTCGAGGGTGCTCAGATCAGCTGCGGGCAAAGGGCTGCACCAGGCGCAATAGAGCGAGTTCGAGTTGATCGGGATACGCTTGAACCTCGATTCAAGGTTATTGGTTCGGATCTCTGGTCTGATGAAACAGGTTTTGATCAGAGTATTGCCAATCATGGCGTAACGGGTATTTGCGGTTCTGGAATCATCGAGGTCATTGCGGAAATGGTGCTCTCAGGAATCTGCTCCAGCGACGGTGTGATCGATGGTGGCCAGGCAAGCCGATCTCGCCGCATCGTCGCTGATGGACGGACGTTCTCCTATGAGGTGTATGACCGGAGTGTGACTCTACGGATCACACAAAATGATGTCCGGGCTATTCAGCTGGCTAAGGCAGCACTGTACGCTGGTATTCGATTGTTGATGGATGGTCTTGGAGTTCAGCATGTTGATCGGATTCGGCTTGCCGGTGCATTTGGTTCTCACATCGATGTGATGTACGCCATGGTATTGGGCTTAATTCCAGACTGTGATCTCGACAATGTTACATCGGCGGGAAACGCTGCAGGGACTGGTGCGCATATCGCACTGGTTGATCAGAATGCCCGGCAGGAAATAGAAAAAGAGGTCCGCCGGATAGAAAAAATAGAGACAGCTGTGGAGCCACGATTCCAGGAGCATTTTGTCGCGGCGATGGCAATTCCGCATCGGACTGCAGAATTCCCGCAGTTGGCCAAGGTGGTAACCCTTCCAAGCCGGCAAGATACATCGCAGAATAGTGGCAAGGCTTCAGGGCGAAAACGCCGTCGGCGCAACTGAACTACGGTCAGTTGCGTTGCCATACCTGCCTGGATACTCTGTGTTGTTCCGACGTGAGGTCATCAATACCTGCTGGAGTAATGAGTGAATTCCACGATACTTGCCGAAGTGCCTATTTTTTCGGGCCTGAATCAATCAGACCTTGATCAACTTGCTCAATGTTCGACCCGCAGCTGGTTTAAACGAGGAAGTGTTATCGTTACGGAAGGAGATCCAGCTGACGGACTTTATGTCGTGGTTAGCGGGCGAATCAAGGTTCTGTTGAGCGACAATGAGGGGAAAGAAGTGGTTCTAACAGTCGAATCTGGAGGGGCATGTTTTGGTGAGATCGCCCTGCTGGATGAAGAACCCAGATCGGCATCGGTCGCCGCGTTGGAAAATACTGAGCTGTTAATTATTTATAGAGATCAGTTTATGGATCTACTGGACAATCATCCTGAATTCGCTCGAGCACTCATTCGCTCACTGGCTCATATGGTGAGGCGATTGACGAAGAACGTGGAGAGTCTTGCACTGAAGGATGTTTATTGTCGAATTGTAGATGTGCTGGAGCGCAGATCAGTGGTCGCAGACGATGTTCATGTTGTTAACGAGCGCCTCACACACCAGCTTATCGCCGACATGATTGGTTCTTCCAGGGAGATGGTGAGTCGGATCATGAGCGATCTGGTCAAAGGAGATTATATTAGTGTTACATCGGAACAGATACGCATTAACAGACGCCTCCCATCCGGCTGGTGACTGGATGTAAAGAAAGCGACATTCCGGATTAATTCAGATGACACAAGGAACACTTCGAAAAATGCGTACCGAACTGGTCGACCCGGTTCATTACCAGTTGCCAGTAGGAGAAACGTTGATTGATTTGAATTCTCTGCTTGGGCAGGAGATTTCCCTCGTTTATTCTGGAAGAATATTTTGTATTGAATGCGCTCGAAAAACGAATAAGAGCTTCAATCAGGGGTACTGTTTTCCCTGTCTGCGTCGACTGGCTGCATGCGATACGTGTATCGTCAGGCCAGAATTATGTCATTATCATGAAGGAACATGCAGGGAACCGCAGTGGGGGGAGGCCTATTGTATGCAACCTCACGTGGTTTATCTTGCCAATTCTTCCGGCCTGAAAGTCGGAATCACACGTAAAACTCAAGTGCCAACGCGCTGGATAGACCAGGGTGCGATTCAGGCACTGCCGATCGTTGAAGTGGATACTCGGCTGCAGTCGGGTCTGATAGAGACCGCCCTAAAAAGCACGGTCAATGATAAAACGGACTGGCGTCGAATGTTGAAAGGCGGACAAACCGAGATCGACCTTAAGTTGGAATGGGAACAACTGCGAATATCTAGCGAAGCGTTACTCACAGATTGCCAGTCACAGTTCGGTGCGTCGACTGTTCGCCTGAAAGAGCACGAAGAACCGACACGGATTTGTTATCCGGTTTTACACTATCCGGAAAAAATAAAGGCGTTTAATTTTGATAAGGAAAAAAGTGTAAAAGGCACTCTTGAAGGGATCAAAGGGCAATACCTGATTTTAGATCAAGGCGTTTTGAATATTAGAAAGTTTGCTGGATACGAAATCTCATTCACAGTGTTCTAGTGTGACGAGCGGCCAGATTATCACGGCACAACTGGCACAGAGAATCAATTCTGACGAGCAGTATCCATTGTAGGATCCGTGGCCGATCCCCAACGGCCGTGAACTACTTCGTTTCCCGGGCAGGGGTTTTCTGGCACGTTGAATGAAAGTAGCATCGACAGAACCGCTAGTGCACTGCCCACCAGGAATACAGCTGACGGTGATATAAGCCACAGGAAACCTAATAGAGCGGGCAAGACCACCGCAGCGATGTGATTGATGGTAAATCCAACTCCAGCGGTGGCTGCAATATCGGCCGGATCGGCAATTTTCTGGAAATAGGTTCGAATTGCTATGGCAAGTGCAAAGAAGAAATGGTCGATGATGTAAAGACCAGCGGCTATAGCGGCGTTGCTCACAAATGCGTAGGCTGTAAAGACAATCGTAAGTCCGACATATTCGAAAATTAGAATTCGCCGCTCACCTATATTGCCGATCAGTCTTCCCAAACGGGCCGCAAATAGCATGTTGAGTACTGCATTCACCAGAAACAGTATTGAAATCATTGCGACGTCAAATCCAAATTTCTCGACCATCAGAAATCCCGCAAACACGATAAAAATTTGGCGCCTTGCGCCGGAGAGAAATGTGAGAGCGTAATACAACCAGTATCGTCGACGGAGCACCATCTGACGGTTCTGTTTGACTTTGACGGGGAACTGTTGAAACAGCAACCAACAAACTAAGCCTATTACTACAGTTGCGCAACCACCTAAAAAGTAAACAAGCGAAAAATCAATACCTAGGAGTTCGAACGTAATCCAGATAAAGCCATAGACCACGATAGAGGAAAATGCACCCACTGCGATCACCCTTCCAAGTAATTCAGGTGCCTTGTCCTTATCGATCCACTGTAGACACAGCGAGGAATGAACAGTTTCAAAGTAGTGATATCCAAGCGACATCACGACGGTAGTGACATAGAGTCCAACAACACTTGGAAACCACCCAGTCACCAGTGTGCCCACACCCAGCAACAGTAACGACACGTAGGCTATGGTCTGCTCTCGACATAGAAACAAAAGAAACACCACTAGGAACGCCAGAAACCCCGGAACTTCGCGAAGGCTTTGCAGAATACCCATCTCTGCACCGCCGAAGGCAGCACGCTCAATCGCAAAGTTGTTGAGTAGTGCCTGCCAGGTTGCAAAGCTCAGGGGTACAGCAACCGCCGTAATCAAAAGGAGAAATTCTGGCCGGCCTCTAAATTTGGACAAATACATGTCTGATCGATTGGTCAGTCCATCAAATACACCAGTGAATTAGTGGATCAGACGGTCGGTTTATGGGTCGGATACTGATCGATCATACCCGGTCGCTAAACGATGTTAGAGTCGTACGGTAGCATATCTTGCTGTTCGAGTGAGTGGTCACCAGATGAGCGATACCCTGAAAAAACCGACAGTTGGATTGTTCGTGACCTGCCTCGTAGACATTATGAGGCCAAGGGTTGGGTTTGCAGCCGTTAAGCTACTGGAGCAGGCGGGTTGTGAGGTAGAGGTGCCACGCAGTCAGAGTTGTTGCGGCCAGCCCGCCTACAACAATGGCGATGAGGTCAACAGTCTCGCGATTGCAAAGCAGATCATCAAAGTCTTTGATCAGTTTGACTATGTCGTTGTTCCTTCAGGGTCGTGCGCAGGAATGTTCAGTGAACATTTTCCGAGACTGTTCAGATACGAATTAGATTGGCTTTATCGAGCTCAGCGAATGGCAGCCAAAACGTGGGAACTGACCCGCTTTTTGGTTGAGGTTATGCGGGTTGATTCGGTGGATTCGTGTTATCCGGCAAAGTGTGCCTATCATGACTCGTGTTCAGGTCTACGCGAACTTGGGATTCGGGAGCAGCCACGGCAGTTATTGTCTTTGGTCAAGGGTCTTTCATTGGCAGAATTTGACGATCGAGACGTCTGTTGTGGATTTGGGGGAACTTTCAGTGTCAAGTATCCGGAAATCTCTACTCGGCTGGTATCAAATAAGGTTTCTGATCTAGCTCAGACCTCGGCAGATACCCTGCTGGGCGGGGATCTAGGATGTTTGTTAAACATCGCCGGCCGCCTACGCCGCGAGGGAAGTGCAACCAAGGTGTTCCACATCGCAGAAGTACTTGCTGGTATGGCGGATGGACCGGGCATTGCTGAGCCGGAGGATGAGGCATGACGCAGGCGGCAACTTCTACAGCGGTCTTTAAGAGTAAGGCACGGGAAGCATTGTCTGATCCTGCATTACAGCAGGCGATGGACCGGGCGAAAGGTGGTTTTGTCGGTGCAAGGCGGATTGCTATCGAGAACCTAGCGGAGTTTGATTCCCTACGTGATACAGCTCGGGATATCAAAGATCATGTGCTCAACCACCTCGATCTCTATCTGGAACGCTATGAGCGTAAGACCATCGAGAATGGCGGTCATGTTCACTGGGCGCAGACGGCCGAAGAAGCCTGCCAAATTGTCAAGAAGATATGTCTCGATGCTGATGCCCGACTCGTCGCAAAAGGTAAGTCGATGGTATCCGAAGAGATGGGACTCAACAGAGTGCTTGAGGAGGCCGGCATTGAGGTCGCCGAAACTGATCTAGGCGAATATATTATTCAGCTTGCAGGTGAGTCACCCAGTCACATCATCGCCCCGGCGATTCATAAGACTCGAGAGCAGATCACCGAACTGTTTTACAAAAATCACAAAAGACATGGATTTTCTGAGCGGGTCACACGCCGGGAAGCCATCGTCAACGAAGCACGCAGTGTATTGCGCAGCGTATTTGCCCGCGCCGATGTCGGTATTACCGGCGCTAATTTTTTGATCGCCGAGTCTGGTGCAAATGTCATTGTCACGAATGAGGGAAACGGAGATCTCTCCAGCACCTTGCCTCGCGTTCAGATCATTACAGCAGGCATCGAGAAGGTCATCCCCTCACTGGATGATCTTTCGACGTTCCTGCGAATCCTGGGTCGCAGTGCCACTGGCCAGGAGATGTCTGCCTACACAACTTTATATTCAGGACCGCGTCGCGAGGGGGAAGTCGAAGGTCCAACCGAATATCATGTTGTGCTATTGGACAATGGTCGATCTGCTATGCTGGCTGGCCGTTATCGGTCAATGTTGCGTTGTATACGCTGTGGTGCTTGTTTGAATCACTGCCCGGTGTATTCAGCAGTCGGGGGCCATGCTTACGGTTGGGTCTATCCAGGCCCTATGGGGTCAGTGCTCTCGCCACTCATGCAGGGGTTTGAGCAGTCGTACGATCTACCCAACGCCTGTACCCTAAATGGTCGATGTAATGATGTGTGTCCGGTGCGGATTCCACTGTCAGATATGCTCCGAAGTCACAGATTTGAACAGTATCGTCGAAATCTCAACCCGTGGTTGGGCAGGCGCCTGTTGTCGTTGTGGGCCTGGTTTGTACGTCGACCAAGACTCTATCAGGGTGTCATCGCACTACCGGTCTGGTTGATGAACCGATTTGGCAGAGAACAGGGTGCCCTACGTAGACTGCCGGGTGCAGGTGGATGGACAGGGAGTCGCGATATGGCTGCACCGGAAAAGCGTACTTTTCAGGTTCAGTGGCAGGCCAAAAGAGACAATGGCAGATGACAGACGCAAGGAGCGAAATTCTTCAGGCTGTGCGGTCCTCTCTGGATCTAGGAGAACAACGTTCTGCAAGCCGCGTCGCATTGGTAGAAAAGCGGATCTCAGCATCAGAAGCCCACGTTCAGCCCCTCGTAGAAGATCCACTGATACAGCAATTTTGTGACAAGCATGCTGCGGTCCATGGTACTTACGAACGGGTAGCGGGCCTGACTGAAGTGCCGTCTGCAATTCTGCGTCACCTGACGGCCAAAGAAATTCCTATAGAACTCCTGGTCGGGCAGGGTGAACTATTGGATGCGGTGTTGTGGCCCAGTGATATGTCCGTAGAGAAGCGCCCTGCAACAGTCGACGATTCGGTAGCAATCAGCGAAGCTTACGCCGGTATTGCCGAGACAGGTACTCTAGTGCTCCTCAGCGGACAAAAGCGGTGGACTTCCCACAATTTCCTGCCCGATGACCATATTATTATTTTAGATTCGACCTTAATTGTGAGACACCAGGAAGATATTTGGACACGACTGCGTGCGTTGCCAGACGGATTGCCCCGCGTAGTGAATCTGATTACCGGACCGTCAAAGACGGCAGACGTCGAACAGACGGTCCAGTATGGTGCTCACGGCCCGCGTAGACTTCATCTTATCGTGGTTGAGGGTTAATCTGTCCGGTCAGCTTGGTACTGGGCCGCGATATAATCCTCATCAACTTTCCGGATGTTCCGAATTGTTTTTGGTATGCTGAGTGATTAGCCAACGAGTCGACGAATGAATTTCGAGCAACAGAACTCCTATCAGCAAGCCGAATTGCTGGCGTGTGGCCACGGTCAGATGTTCGGTGATGGCAATGCGCACTTGCCTTTACCACCGATGTTGATGTTCGATCGTATTACACATATTTCTGATAAAGGAGGGGCTTATGGTCGAGGTGAAGTTATCGCAGAACTCGACATTAATCCGGAACAGTGGTTCTTTGCGTGTCACTTTGAAGATGACCCCGTGATGCCAGGTTGTCTGGGAGTCGATGCCCTCTGGCAACTGGTGGGCTTTTTCCTTGGCTGGAAGGGAGGGCCGGGACACGGTCGTGCGCTGGGTTCAGGAGAAATACGCTTTACCGGGCAGGTGACACCGGACTGCAAATTAGTGCGTTACCAGTTGTCGCTGAAAAGGGTCGTGATGAGAAAGCTTTGCATGGGTATTGCAGATGGCCAAGTCGAGGCCGACGGAAAGGTAATCTATACCGGGAAAGATCTCCGCGTTGGCTTATTCACCGGTTCAGAATCCGGAGGTGAGGTATGAGACGAGTGGTTGTGACGGGCATAGGTATTGTGTCGAGTATCGGAACAAGTCGCCAGGCAGTGGTAGCTGCTCTTCGACACGGCAGTTCCGGTATTGTCTACAGTGAAGAATATGAGGAACTCGGCTTCCGGTCGAGGGTCTACGGCAGTATAGATATTGATCTGACTGCAGAAATAGACCGAAAGGTAAAGCGGTTTATGGGTGATGCCGCAGCCTACAACTATCTGGCAATGCGTGATGCCCTGGAAGATTCGGGCCTAGAAGATGGCATGATATCGAACCCGCGAACGGGGTTAGTCGTAGGCTCGGGCGGCGGGTCACCTCAAAATATTGTCGAGGCCGTGGACTTGCTTCGGGCGAAGGGCGTAAAACGGGTGGGGCCCTATATGGTGACGCGAACTATGGCCAGCAGCACGGCAGCATGTTTAGGGACGGCGTTCAAAATTAAAGGCGTGTCTTATGCGATCAGTTCAGCCTGTGCAACCAGCGCTCACTGTATTGGAAATGCGGCGGAATTGATTCAGCTCGACAAACAGGACGTAGTATTTGCCGGTGGTGGTGAGGAACTTCATTGGTCAACGACAGTACTTTTTGATGCCATGGGTGCTCTATCATCAAAGTACAACGACCACCCACAGAGCGCCTCGCGGACCTATGATGCCCACAGGGACGGTTTCGTGATTTCGGGTGGTGGTGGTGTATTGGTTATGGAAGAACTCGAACACGCTGTAAAACGCGGAGCAAAAATCTATGCCGAGTTGGTAGGATATGGTGCAACTTCTGACGGTTTCGATATGGTACAACCCTCAGGAGAAGGCGCGGTTCGGTGCATGCGCCAGGCATTAGATGGGATTGAAGAATCTGTTGATTATGTGAATTCCCACGGAACCAGTACACCGGTTGGCGATATTCGAGAACTCAAAGCTATTGCAGAAGTATTCGGCGACCAGATACCACCCATCAGTGCGACAAAGTCTCTTACGGGGCATGCGCTTGGCGCAGCGGGTGTTAACGAAGCGGTCTATTCGTTGCTGATGCTTGACGGTGACTTTATAGCAGGGTCTGCTAATATTTCCACGCTCGACTCCGAGGCCGACGGATTCCCAATTGTGCTGACCTGCCAGGAAAATGCAGGTTTGAGCGTGGTGATGTCAAACAGTTTCGGTTTTGGTGGCACCAACTCGACATTGGTGTTCCGGTCAATGGACCGGGATAACACGTAAGTTGTCTGATCGGCGGATCTGTACGGCAGGATCAGTTGTCTGCAAACCGATTTTGAATATAGTTTTCCACCCGCGCTAGGAATTGAGCGGCGATGTCGTCGCCACGGAGGGTGACTGTTTTCTCCCCATCCTCGTAAACCGGCGCGACAGGATGTTCGCCACTGCCGGGAAGACTAATTCCGATATCGGCATGGCGGCTCTCGCCGGGACCATTGACCACACAGCCCATGACTGCCACAGAGAGTGACTCTACCCCGGGATACTGTAGGCGCCACACAGGCATCTGCTGTTTGAGGTGAGTCTGCACCTGATTTGCCAGGTGCTGAAAGAAGTCGCTGGTTGTCCTGCCACACCCGGGACAGGCTATGACCTGCGGGCTAAAGGAACGAAGACCCATGCTCTGCAGCAGATCCTGTGCGACGCGGACTTCGCGCGTGCGATCACCTCCTGGTTCTGGTGTCAGTGACATCCGGATGGTGTCGCCAATACCTTCCTGGAGCAGGATGGACAGAGCAGCTGAAGAGGCGATGATACCTTTATCGCCCATGCCAGCTTCAGTCAGCCCTAAATGCAGCGACATGTCGCTTCGCTCGGAGAGATCTCGGTACACTGAAATGAGGTCCTGCACCCGACTGACTTTGCATGAGAGGATGATGGCATCGTGTGTCAGTCCCTCGCGTACGGCAAATTCAGCGCTTTGCACAGCAGATTCTACCAGTGCATCTCGGGTGACTTCCGCGAGTGATTTTGGGGTTGGCTGGGCAGCGTTTTCGTCAAGCTGCTGTGCAAGAAGATTCTGATCCAGAGATCCCCAATTAACTCCGATGCGAATCGGTTTTTCGTAGCGGCAGGCAATTTGGATCATTTGTCTGAACTGGCTGTCGTGACGATCACCCCGACCCACGTTGCCGGGATTGATGCGGTATTTGGCAAGGATTTCTGCACACGCTGGGAATTTGGCCAGAAGTTTGTGACCGTTGTAGTGGAAGTCACCCACCAGTGGCACTGTGCAGCCTGCTGCATCAAGCCGTTTACGAATGTCTTCAACGGCCGATGCTGCTTGGTCTGTGTTGACCGTAATGCGGACGAGTTCCGATCCTGCTTCAGCCAGTTGAATGACTTGTTCAGCGGTTGCCGCACTGTCGGTGGTATCGGTATTGGTCATCGACTGTACGACAATGGGCGCATCCCCTCCGACCCTGATACCCCCTATACGAACCTGCCGGGTGGTTCGGCGCACAATGCGGCTGGATTCAAGCATGGTTTACCTTAAGTTGGACAACAAAATAATATTGTACCGTGCTGCCTGGCGTAATGGTGTTATAGCGTCCACCGATTCAACCCGTTTCCAGAAAGGGTTAAACAGCAGGATATTGCTTCACCCGCGTAGAATTGGTCAGGTATCATCCACTGTGTAGCGGGGGTGTACACCTGACCAATGAAGGTTTCAGTAGCTGGGAGATTACCGATGGAAAAAGAGAAAATCAAAGAATTCGCAGGCAAGGTGATGAGGGACTTATCCGGCGGTATGGCAGCTGGCCTTGCATATGTGGGCGCGCAGACCGGCCTGTTTCAGACTCTTTCCGGTCAAGGACCAATGACGATGGAGAATGTTATTGAAAAAAGCGGTTTGCAGCCGCGCTATGTTGAAGAGTGGCTGAAAGGGATGGTGTGTGCCGAATATCTCCAATACGACGTAGATAATGACACGTTTGAACTGCCTGATGAACTCGGTTTTCTTCTGGCTTCTGAAGGAACCGATCACTATATGGGAGGATTACTCCACTCATTACCAATGATGTTGAGCGTGGCGCCCAGAGTGTCGGATGCTTTTATCAATGGCGGTGGTGTTCCGTTCGAGGATTATGGGCAGGACGGGATACTGGCTATAGACCTGATGAACCGGGGGCTTTACAAGCAGCGTTTTGTCAGCTATTGGTTAAAATCAATGCCGACAGTGTACGAAAAGCTAACCGCAGGAGGGCGGGTGCTTGACTTTGGCTGTGGTACTGGACACGCAACACTTACGATGGCCGACGCTTTTTCTAAATCACAGTTCATCGGTCTGGACATTGACCCAGCGTCGATCGAGCAGGCTTGCAAAAATGCCCAGGATGCAGGGCTTACCGGTAATCTTAATTTTGTTCAGGGTACGTTTTCGGATCTCGAACCCGGGCGGCAATTCGATTTGATCACCACTTGTGACTGTATTCATGATCTGACAGATCCTGTGGGGGTGCTGAAGAAACTATGCGAATTGCTCAGTGCTGATGGGACAGTGTTCATAATTGAACCGAAGGTCGCGGACAGCCTCACTGAGAATATTAATCCTATTGGCGCGTTGTACTACGGCATGAGTGTGTTTCACTGTATGACGCAGTCGTTAGCTGCTGGCGGTCCTGGCCTTGGAACGTGTCTTGGCCCATCGGGCATGGAGTCGTTGGTGAAGCAGGCTGGCTTTAACAGTTTTGAAGTGCTTGAGCTCAAGAGTCAGATGACACTGTTCTACGCGGTCCGTCACTGATAAAAGTGCTAGGCTTCAATTTGGAGTGGGTTGTTCAGAGGGTTTTGCATGGATGCCCAGTTCAAGAATCAGTTTGCAAGCTAAGTCGCCTAACATAGGGCCTGAGGCAGTATGGCCTTAAAATCACACTGTGGTGTTGCACAACAAAAATCAAGGGAATCGTGATGAATGGTGCTGAAAGTCTGATTCGAACACTGTTGGCCGGTGACGTCGATGTGTGTTTTACCAATCCAGGCACATCAGAGATGCATTTCTGCGCGGCTTTGGACAAGATTAATGGGATGCGTTGCATCCTCTGTTTGTTTGAAGGCGTCGTGACCGGTGCTGCGGATGGTTACGGTCGAATGTCAGACAAACCCGCAGGCACGTTGCTGCACCTGGGCCCTGGACTCGGCAACGGCCTGTCAAATCTTCACAACGCCAAAAAAGCCAGAACGCCGATTGTCAACATTGTCGGAGAGCACGCGACTTACCACGTAGCCTACGACGCGCCATTGACGGCGGATATTGAAGGCATCGCGCGGCCTGTCTCTGACTGGGTTAGAACTTCTGCTGATTCAAAATCCGTTGCTTCTGATGCTGCAGAGGCGATTGCTGCTGCGCGGACATTCCCTGGGGCAATATCAACTTTGATTCTACCGGCCGACACTGCCTGGACCGAAGCGGGCGGTGTCGCCGAGGTTTCTGTTCAAGAGAACCCGGGCGCAGTTGGTGAGACTGCTGTAGAAAACTGTGCTGCGGCACTGTGTTCCGGTGAACCCGCTATGTTGCTGCTGGGTGGAAGAGCACTGCGCGCACCGACGCTCGAGATTGCCGGTCGGATTGCACTGCACAGTAACGCAGAAATACGTTCTGAATTGATGTCAGCCAGAACCGAGCGAGGGGCAGGTCGCGTCACCGTTGAACGTATTCCCTATGTCGTTGACCAAGCGGTAGAGGTTCTGGACGGTATCCGTCATCTGATTCTGGTCGGTGCCAAGGCACCGGTCGCATTTTTTGCTTATCCAGATAAGCCTAGTCTGCTCATCCCACAGGATTGTAAAGTCCATGTTCTGGCAACGGCTGAAGAGGATATTACGGATGGTCTTGAACGTCTGTGTGATTCGATGGGTGCACAGACGACAGTGCCTAATCTGGAATTAAAAAACCGTCCTGATCTGTGTTCCGGTGAATTGACACTCGAGGCGATCTGGGCAGCAGTTGGTCACTTGCTTCCCGAAGATGCAATTGTCTCCGATGAGTCGATCACTTCGGGTCGTGGACTTCATTCTTTTACTCGAGGCTGTCCGCCACATGATTGGTTGGCCGGTACTGGTGGAGCGATCGGGCGTGCTTTGCCGGAAGCGACCGGTGCCGCTGTAGCTTGTCCTGATCGGCGAGTGCTGTGTCTTTCCGGTGATGGTAGTGCCATGTATACAATACAGGCGCTGTGGACGCAGGCGCGAGAAAATCTTAACGTCACGACTGTCATATTCAACAATCGTTCGTATGCTGTCCTCCACGGAGAACTCAGAAATGTGGGCGCTGTGCCTGGACCGACCACGCGCGATATTTTCGATCTCGATAGACCTGACCTGGACTGGGTCGCAATGGCCGGCAGTATGGGGGTTGAAGCGGTGAGGGCAAATTCGGCCGAGCAGTTCAACACCGCACTGGCCGCGGGCTTTCACAGCAGCGGGCCGATGCTGATTGAAGCGATGGTCTGAAGAAGGAATTAAAGTTTAACTCTCGCTCAACGGTGTAGGCTCTGGATCGATCGTAGCCACGATGAGTCCTTGTTCGACAAGTTGGTCTAGGTTCGTGTCCAGGGTGCGTACATGGCCGGTCACAGGCGCTGTCAGGCTGTGCTCCATTTTCATGGCTTCCAGAACGACTATAGGGTCTCCCTTGACCACCTGATCTCCTGGTTTTGCCAGGATCTGGATAACTCGGCCGGTCATTGTTGCTTGGACAGTTCCCGAATTCTGGTCAATCTGACTTGACTGGGCGCTCTGAGAATCGAACACGGTGAAGAACAGGCCGTTAACGCCGACTAAAAGATTGTGGCCGGACATAAGCGCGGTGCCCCGCAGCATCTGTCCGTCCAGCACGATAAACAAGTCCTCACCGGGCGTCATCGACTCGAACACTTGGTAGCAACGGTCCTCTATCTGGCTATCAAGTGTATTGCCGTTGGCCTTTCCAACCACTTCTCGGGCAATGCCGTTGATCTCGAAGTTGAATCGCAGCTCTGGCGGCAAATTCAATCGCCAACCACTGGCACTGGACCAGGGGGAATCCGCATCTCCACGTCGGTGGTATGTTTGGCAAAATGGATCATTTCGCCAAAGGTAAAATGCAGCGAGCGCACTTGCCGCATCAACATCGGTAGGGTTGGCATCCACGAATTCATTGGCATTCCGTTCAATAAATTCAGTATCGGTATCGGCGCGCCGAACCGCCGTGTGGCTGGATAACCCACGCAGCAGAGGCAGATTGGTGCCCAGGCCGGCAACACCACAGTGTTGCAGCGCTTGTGTCAACCTTTGCCAGCTTCGTCGGGGTTCACAATCGTGAACAATGAGTTTAGCGATCATAGGATCATAATGAATACCGATGGTATCGCCCATTTTGACACCAGTGTCGACGCGGACATGCTCGTTGTTTGGCGGAAAGCGCAGCCACAATAAATCACCAGCACTGGGCAGAAATCCGTTCTGGATTTCCTCGGCATACAGTCTTGCCTCTACTGAATGCCCCAAGCACAGAATCTGATTTTGTTTACAGGGTAGGTGTTCACCTGCAGCAACCTTAAATTGCCATTCAACGAGATCGATTCCAGTGATCATTTCAGTTACTGGATGTTCGACCTGGAGTCGGGTATTCATCTCCATAAAGAAAAACTCATCACCACTGACCAGAAATTCCACGGTACCTGCTCCGCAGTAACTGATCGCTTTTGCGATAGCGACAGCCGCCTCGGTTAATTGCGTGCGGAGTTCCGGTCGCAAGTTCTGAGCTGGGGCCTCTTCAATGACTTTCTGGTGCCGTCGTTGAAGAGAGCAGTCGCGCTCGAACATGTGAACTACGTTGCCGTGTTGATCTCCGAATATCTGGACTTCGATATGGCGTGGTTGATCTAGGTATCGTTCAAGAAGGAGACGTTCGTCGCCAAAAGCTGTTTGTGCTTCCCGTTGACTGGTTGGAATAAGCACTTGGAGTTCGGCAGGTGTACGTGCAACATGCATACCTTTGCCCCCGCCACCGGATACTGGTTTGATGATCAGCGGAAAACCCAGTATGGACCCAGTTGAGACAAGACCCGCGACTGACTGGTCTTCACTGCGGATTCCGGCCAGTACCGGCACACCAGTTTGCTCAGCGACTTGTCTGGCTTGGGCCTTGTCGCTCATCGTTTCAATGGTGTGAACATGGGGGCCGACGAATATCATGCCGGCAGTTTCACAGTCGCGTGCGAAAGCGGCATTTTCTGACAGGAATCCATAGCCAGGATGAATCGTATCGCTGGCCGATGACCTCGCCGCATCAAGAATACGGTTAGGGTTCAGGTAGCTTTCCGCAACTGGCGCTGGCCCGATGTTGATCGCCTCGTCAGCCATCTCCACGTGTCGGGCACGAATGTCAGCCTCAGAATAAACGGCGACAGTCCGAAGTCCAACGCGTTTTGCAGTTTGGATGATTCGGCAGGCAATTTCCCCCCGATTGGCGACCAGAACGGTGCGTAGCATCAGGGCTTGGAGTGCCAGGGCGGAGGCGTTTTATTGAGGAATGCACTGATTCCGCTTTTGGCTTCATCCGTGGCCCTAATTTCAGCAATCAGCCTGGCGGTCCAGATTACAGAGTCTTCTTCATCGTTCTTGTCACGTAGGCGTGACAGTAGTGCTTTGGCAGCAATCTGAGACTGAGGCCCGCCAACCAGAATTTGCTTAATCATGGCGTCAGTCGCCTCAGCGAGGTCTGAATCCGGAACAACATCGTGGATCAGACCGATTCGGGCCGCTGTTGCTGCGTCAAATCGCTCACCCGTTAGGAAATAACGACGGGCTGAGCGCTGGCCAATGGCGTTAACGACGAAAGGGCTGATAGTCGCGGGTATCAGCCCTAACCGGACTTCCGACAAGGAGAATAGGGCGCGGTCTGAAGCCAGCGCGATGTCACAGGATGCAACGAGTCCGACTCCTCCCCCGAATGCGGCACCGTTAACCACGACGACTGTCGGCACCGGAAAGTTGTCTAGTGTATGCAGCATGACTGCCAGTCTGTCAGCGTCCGCCTGATTTTCTTCAGGGCTATAATCCGCAGCACGATGCATCCAATTTAGATCGGCCCCCGCGGAAAAACTCTTTCCTTTTCCACTGAGTACGAGCGCTCTTATTCCAGCCTCGCCAGCTGACTTTTCCAATGAGCCTGTTAACTCCATAATCAATTCATCGTTGAAAGCATTGTGTACCGCCGGACGGTTTAAAGTCAGGTGAACAACACCGCGGTCGTCAATTTCCCGGGTCACGGTCTTCATGGCACTCACATACGGAAGACGCCGTATCGCGTCGGTTCGACAGGAGCATTCAACGCAGCGGAGATTCCCAGCGCGACTACTTGACGGGTATCAACCGGGTCTATCACACCATCGTCCCAGAGTCTGGCGCTGGCATAAAAAGGATGCCCTTGTGTTTCGTACTGGTCGCGTATGCTGTTTTTGAATGCTGTTTCGTCATCATCAGTCCAGGCCTTACCCTGGCCCTGGGTGTTGTCCCGACGCACTTCCGTCAGCACAGATGCAGCCTGTTCACCACCCATCACTGAAATCCTGGCGTTAGGCCACATCCACAGAAATTTTGGGTCGTAGGCACGACCACACATCCCATAATTTCCTGCACCAAAGCTACCACCGATGATCACCGTAAATCGGGGTACGCGGCTACAGGCAACCGCTGTAACCATCTTCGCACCATCCCGGGCGATTCCCTGATTTTCATAGCGTCTGCCTACCATGAAACCGGTAATATTCTGAAGAAACAACAACGGGATTTGTCGCTGGCTGCACAGCTCAATAAAATGTGTGCCCTTGAGTGCAGATTCGGAAAAAAGAACACCATTGTTCGCGACAATCCCGATGGGATATCCGTGAATACGGGCAAATGCGCATACCAGCGTCGTTCCGTATCGGGCCTTAAATTCCGTAAATTCACTGGCGTCAACGATTCGACAGATTATTTCGCGAACATCGTAGGCTTTTTTGACATCGCTTGGAATCACTCCATATAGTTCTTGTGGATCGTAGACGGGTTCCCTGGGTTCGATCCGCTCAATGGGTGTATTTAATGGTGAGTTCAAGTTCGCGACGAGAGTACGAGTGAGTTCAAGTGCATGGTGATCGTTGTCAGCGAGATAGTCGGCAACACCTGATATTCGGGTGTGTACGTCAGCACCTCCAAGGTCTTCAGCAGTGACTTCCTCACCAATTGCGGCTTTTACAAGCGGTGGCCCGCCGAGAAAAATAGTACCCTGATCACGTACGATAATGGTCTGATCCGACATGGCAGGAACATAAGCGCCGCCAGCAGTGCATGATCCCATCACAACAGCGATCTGCGGGATGCCGGCTGCAGACATATTTGCCTGATTAAAGAATATTCGACCGAAATGTTCCCGATCCGGAAATACCTCGTCCTGTTTGGGTAAAAAAGCACCGCCCGAATCAACCAGGTAGATACAGGGCAGCCTATTCTCTGAAGCAATGGTCTGGGCACGCAGGTGTTTCTTGACGGTAAGTGGGAAGTACGTACCACCCTTGACGGTTGCGTCATTGGCAACTACAACACATTCTCGGCCACTGATTCTGCCAATTCCGGTGATGATGCCAGCGGCCGGTACTTTGCCATCGTACATATCCCACGCGGCAAGCTGGGAAAGTTCAAGAAATGGTGTTGCTGGATCAATAAGTTTACTGACCCGTTCACGTACTGGTAATTTATCTCGATCAAGATGTTTTTGGCGAGCGATCTGTGAGCCACCGATTGCGACGGTGGATACAGCCTGACGAAGTTCTTCAACCTTATCCCGCATGGCGCTGCGGTTTTGCTGAAAATCACCACCACTGATCTCGATTGCACTGTTAAATATGGTCATGACTGTGTGTACTTACTGACAACCGGTCAGTTCAGTCGCTCAAAGGCCATGGCAGTTGCTTCACCTCCACCGATGCACAGTGCAGCAATGCCTTTGTGCATATCGTATCTCTGAAGCGCTGAGAGTAGGGTCACGATTATTCTTGCACCTGAGGCACCTATAGGGTGACCCAGAGCACAGGCGCCGCCGTGTCGGTTGACCTGTTGGTGGTCCAGTTCAAGATCACGCATCGCCGCCATTGTGACTACTGCAAATGCCTCGTTGATCTCATAGAGATCAACGTCTGTCGCTTTCCAGTTGAGTTTTTCGAGCAGCTTTCTAATTGCAAACACGGGCGCAGTTGTGAACAGAGCAGGTTCCTGGGCGTGACTGGCATGCCCGACAATTTTGGCCAATGGGACGTGGCCGCCCTTTTCAGCAGCAGATAGACGCATCAAAACCAGCGCAGCGGCACCATCTGAAATTGAGCTTGAATTGGCAGCAGTCACAGTACCGCCTTTGCGAAACGCTGGTTTGAGGCGTGGTATGTTTTCGACGTTTCCTTTAAGCGGTTGCTCGTCATAATCGACAAGGTGCTCGCCTGTCCGATCCGAAACGGTAACTGGAACAACTTCATTCTGAAAAGCGCCGCTTTCGATGGCTTCTTTTGCACGGGTCAGGGATTCAATCGCGAAATCGTCCTGATCTTCTCTCGAAAACACATATCGATCAGCACAGTCTTCGGCAAACGTACCCATCAGTCGACCGGGTTCATAGGCATCCTCGAGACCATCCAGAAACATGTGATCAACCACTTCTCCGTGACCCAATCGGTATCCACCTCTGGCTTTTGGCAGGAGAAATGGCGCATTGCTCATGCTTTCTTGACCACCACCAATTGCTGTATTCGCACTCCCTGATGCGATCAGGTCGTTTGCAAGCATCACTGCCTTCATACCGGAACCACACATTTTATTGATTGTGGTACAGCCGACGTGCAACGGCAGGCCGGCTCCGAGAGCGGCCTGCCTTGCGGGTGCCTGGCCTTGGCCTGCGGGCAATACACACCCCATCAACACTTCGTCGATGGTCTCTGGGCCGATACGGGATCGTTCTACAGCGGCGTCTATGGCTATGGCACCAAGTTCCGGTGCTGTAACCGAGGCCAGGTCACCTTGAAAGCCTCCGAGTGGAGTCCGTGCTGCACCAGTAATTACGATCGAGTCTTCACTCATACGTTCTCCGTTTTGTGTCATCGTGTGTCGTCAAAAAGTTCTCTGCCGATCAACATACGTCGGATTTCGCTGGTGCCGGCACCGATTTCGTAAAGTTTTGCGTCTCGGAGCAGTCGACCGGTGGGATAGTCGTTGATGTAACCATTACCCCCCAGAGCCTGGATGGATTCAAGCGCCATCCATGTGGCTTTTTCTGCAGCATAGAGAATGGCGCCAGCCGCATCCTTTCTTGTTGTTTCTCCTCTGTCGCACGCCGCAGCGACAGCATAAACATAAGCTCGTGAGGCATTCATAGTCGTGTACATATCGGCCAGCTTACCTTGCATCAGCTGGAACTGGCCGATGGGTTGACCAAATTGTGTGCGTTCATGCACGTAGGGGAGCACCACGTCCATACAGGCCTGCATGATTCCTAGGGGACCACCGGAAAGCACAACACGCTCGTAGTCAAGGCCGCTCATCAGTAACTGAACGCCGGTATTCAGTTCACCCAGCATGTTTTCTTCCGGTACCGCACAGTCTTCAAATATCAGCTCACTGGTATTGGAACCTCGCATGCCAAGTTTGTCGAGTTTTTTCCCGGTGGAAAATCCGGTGAACGATTTTTCAATCAGAAATGCGCTGATTCCATTAGATCCTGCTTTGGGTTCCGTCTTGGCATAGATGACGAGCACATCAGCGTCGGGCCCGTTGGTAATCCACATTTTGTTGCCGTTGAGTAGAAAACCGTCGTCAACCCGATCAGCGTGAAGCTGCATGCTGACAACGTCTGAACCACTGCTAGGTTCGCTCATGGCCAATGCACCGATGTGCTCGCCACTGATCAGCTTGGGGAGGTATTTGTGTTTCTGGTCGTCGGTACCGTTACGACGGATCTGGTTGACGCAAAGATTCGAGTGGGCGCCATAAGATAATGCGACAGCCGCTGACGCACGGCTGATTTCCTCCATGGCCACGGTGTGCTGTAAATAGCCCATCCCAGCTCCACCAAAGGCTTCCTCTACCGTGATACCGAGCAGGCCCAAGTCTCCCATTTTCCCCCATAATTCACGGGGGAAGTGATTATTTTGGTCAATCTCCGATGCCTGCGGCGCGATTTCGGCACGAGCAAATTCACGGATCGAGTCACGCAGAAGATCGGTCGTTTCCCCAAGAGCAAAATTGAGTGCAGTTGCGGATTCCATGGGGTGTTTCCCGAGGCTAAAATCAATGTTGTAAGGCGATATTGCCGTACAGGGTGAATTGTAGATTGACGTTTACGTAAACGTCAATCATTTTGGAATACCTGACTTCAAATAGTCGCTGCTTGTCAGGTGGTCAACGAAGGTGTGAAACTGTACGCCTTAATGACCACGCAGACCGCGCAGCGGCCGGTGACAGACTTTGTATCGACTCCAGTTACGATGGCTAAAACCGAATTTATACTGAACGCGGCCGCACAAAAACTCGCTTATGTGTTTGAACCCGGGCGGGCTCCTTGCGTTGTATTCCTGAGCGGTTACCGCTCCGATATGTCCGGCACCAAAGCACAGTATCTTGCCGACCTTTGCCGGGCGCAGGGACATGCAATGCTGCGATTTGATTATTCCGGACACGGGGCCTCCGGCGGTCAATTTGAAAGCGGCAGCATCAGCGCATGGACCCAGGACGCCCTAACAGTGATCAAGGCCGTCGTCGATGGTCCATTGATACTGATCGGCTCCAGCATGGGCGGTTGGATCATGCTGCATGTCGCCCTCGCGCTGGGGCCGCAGATCAGTGGCATGATCGGAATTGCCGCGGCACCGGACTTCACCCGAGACCTGATGTGGCGGGACTTGACTGCCGAGCAGCGACAGACGCTGAACCGTGACGGTATCATTCTGCTGGATTCGGAGCATGACTCAGAAGGTTATCCGGTAACCAAAGCGTTTATCGAAGACGGGGAAAAAAATCTGTTGATGGAAAATCCCATCGATATTCACTGTCCCGTGCGTCTGATCCAGGGTATGCTGGACACGGAGGTACCCTGGGAAACCGCTGTTCAATTGAGTCAAGCACTGACCACATCCGATGTTCGAGTCTGCCTGGTAAAGAACGGTGATCATCGACTGTCAGAGAATGTTCAGCTTCAGCTATTGGGTAGCACGCTAGAAGAAGTACTCGAGAGCCTGAATCAGTGTGCAGAACAGAGAATACGTCCGTGATCTGTTACGATATTCCGCGATGCTGTACAGAGTTGGCGGGGGAAGGATATGCAGGAGTTGATCGACAAGATTACCAACGAAGGTGTCCACGTCGGCGGTGGGATTGTCAAGCTGGACAGTTTTCTGAACCACCAGGTTGAGCCTGGACTCACTTTGCGCATGGCAGTAGAGCTCTGCTCACAGTTTCAGGCGTGTGGCGTTGATCTGGTGACTAAAGTCGTCACCGCGGAAGTCAGTGGTATTCCTGTAGCGCTGGGTGTGGCGTCAACATTTGGTGCGGAGTTGATTTATGCCCGCAAAGGTCGCTCTGCTCTGATGACAGGTACTTATTATGTCGCCGAGGCTATCAGTCGAACCCGAGGCTCCCACATCGACCTTATGGTAGATCGCCGTTTTCTAGGGCCGGATGACTGTGTGCTGATTATCGATGATTTTCTGGCTACAGGGTCGACGCTCAGTGCACTCGTTCGTCTTGTGCGTGAAAGCCAAGCGAATCTAGTCGGCATTGGTTGTGTGATCGAAAAACCTGCTGAAGGTGGCCGAGAGATGTTGTCGGATGTCGATGCACCTATTCTGACGTTGGCGACTATCGAGTTTGTGGGTGACCACATGAAGGTGTGCTGAGTGATCAGTTAAACCCGGGCTTAACCAGGATGAGCAGCGCTACAGAATCTTTCTCAGTACGCCATCAAACGATTTACGAGGTTGTGAAGACAATCCCGGCGGGTGTTGTTGCGACCTATGGGCAGGTTGCTGCCATCGTGGGGTGTGGCCCAAGGCTCGTCGGCTATGCTCTGGCATCGCTCCCAGCCGGGATGGATGTGCCCTGGCAGCGGGTGATCAACAGCCAGGGAAAGATCAGCACCCGCAGCGATGGTGCAGCAGACCCGCGTCAGCGCCAGGCATTAATCCGTGAGGGAATTGTGTTTAGCCTTAAAGGGACAGTAGACCTTAAGAGGTTTGGATGGGACGGTCCGGATTGGGACTGGCTCTACGAGAGGGGTCTGCAACCACCCCCACGGCGTGACTCTGACGCAAGCGGGAGATTTCCCTAGCGTCAGCTAGATCACTCTGGCCAGAGTAGGGCGGCACCGCGGACACCGCCGCTGTCTCCATGATTATTCGATACGATCGGCGTGCGGAAGTCTTCGTTGAATACGTAAAGCGCAGTGCGCTGGCGCCCCTCGATATATAGACGCTCGATTTTGGAAAGGCCACCCCCAAGGACGACCAAATCAGGGTCCAGGATATTGATCACCATTGCCAGGGCCCGACCAAATCGATCTAAAAACACATTCAGTGCTTCCCCCGCTGTGGGGTCGTGTGCGGCTCGTGTCGCCACCGTGGTAGCGTCCACGCTGGTGTCACCGCCCTGTCTGACATACTCAGCCACCAGACCTGGTCCCGAGAGAAACGTTTCTACACAGCCGTTATTGCCGCAGTAGCATAGCGGGCCATCGGCTTCCAGTACATTGTGACCCCACTCACCGGCGATGTGATGCAGTCCTTTGAACAGAGTCCTGTTGATGACAATGCCTGCACCCACCCCGGTCCCCAGAATGATTCCGAAAACACTGCCGGCATTCTTGCCGGCACCATCGATGGCCTCAGCAAGGGCGAAACAGTTGGCATCATTCTCCAGCCGAACCGGCCGGCCGATAAGGTTTTCCAAATCACTAGCGACTGGTCGACCATTCATGCAGACTGTATTTGAATTCTTCAAGCACCCGTTAACTTGTGACACTGCACCGGGTGTGCAGACACCAACTGTGCACTGATGCCCGGCGAACTGGTCAAGTTCCGCAATCAGAGATCCGATAGTGTTTAGGATGGCCTCGTAGCCTTCAGCTCGGGGGGTGGGGTAGCGACGACGGACAAGTTCTTTACCGCCCCGGTCGAGTATGACACCCTCGGTCTTGGTTCCGCCCAGATCAATCCCTATACGCATGCGTAGACGGGCCTAATCAATTGAGGTGTTTACGGTTGTTACCGTGCGCCGGAGAAAAATCACCTGACCCATCGGAGAATGCGACTAAAAGCGCCGCGGGGTGTTGTTCAGTCTTGCTGTTCGCTGTGGATCTGCGCGTAAGCGGAATGATTATGGATAGATTCGAAGTTTTCGGCTTCAACGGTATAGCTGCTGATTCTTTGGTCCTGATTCAGTTGACCGGCAATATCGCGAACAAGGTCTTCGACGAACTTTGGATTATCGTACGCTTTTTCGGTGACATATTTCTCGTCAGGTCTTTTGAGTAGACCATACAATTCGCAACTCGCCTGTGCTTCGACTGTTTCGATCAACTCCTCGATCCAGATAAACGCACTAGAGCGGACGCTTACGGTGACATGAGAACGCTGGTTGTGGGCCCCATAGTTAGATATCTCCTTGGAGCAGGGGCACAGGCTGGTCACGGGCACGACAATACGAATTTCCGTGACGACGCTACTCTGATTGACCTGACCGGTCAGCGTCACCTGATAGTCGAGCAAACTCTCAACTCCGGTAACCGGGGCTTTCTTTTGCAGAAAAAATGGAAAACTCATTTCGATATGCCCTGTGTGGGCATCCAAGTGCTCGATCATCTCATGTAGCATGACCCGGAAAGACTGAACAGTGGTTTCCCGTTCATGCTGGTTGAGGATCTCGATGAAACGGGACATGTGCGTGCCCTTGAAATTATGGGGCAGTTCAACAAACATATTGAAGTTGGCAACGGTGTGTTGTTCCCAGCCACTCCGATCTTTGACAATGACAGGATGACGGACATCTTTCACCCCCACTTTGTCAATGGTCAGGTTCCGGTTGTCCGGACTCCCTTGGACATCCGCAATCGTCGAGTCGATGACGGGTTCGGGTAGAGGTTTGTTCATAAGATAGAGTACTTCGTGAGTTAGAGCACACACGCTCCCACAAGTCTAAGCAGATTCAAGAATAGGGGCAAGCTGGGATTGCATCGCTTGCTTGATTGCTTGATGTATCCCGGCAGCATCAAGGCCACAGGCGGCGAGCATGTCATTTGCTGAACCGTGTTCGATATGAATATCGGGCAGGCCCAGACTCAGCATCGGCACGGTGAATTGCTTGTTCCGCAAGATTTCCGAGACACCCGAACCCGCACCACCAAGCACAGTGTTCTCTTCAACGGTAATCAGCATGTCATGGCTCCCGGCCATGTCCAGAATAAGAGATTCATCTAATGGTTTCACAAAACGCATATTAACTACGGTTGCATCGAGAGAATTTGCCGCCTCCAGTGCGGGTGAAACCATAGTGCCAAAGGCAAGTATTGCGATTCTCTTTCCGGTCCTTATGGTTTGTGCACGACCAAGCGGTAGTCTATTCATAACCTTGTTTTCGGGCTTCCCCGGACCGCCACCACGGGGATAACGCACAGCCGCAGGACCCTGATGGTGGTAGGCGGTATACAGCATGTCTCGGCATTCAGCTTCATCTGCCGGCGCCATCACGACCATATTGGGCAGGCAGCGAAGAAAAGTGAGATCGAAAGCGCCCTGGTGGGTTGGCCCATCTGCGCCGACAATGCCGGCGCGGTCTATGGCCAATGTTACATCCAATCCCTGAACGCTGACATCATGTATCAGCTGATCGTAAGCTCGTTGTAAGAAGGTTGAGTAGATGGCGACGACCGGTTTCAGACCCTCGCAGGCGGCACCTGCAGCAAATGTCATTGCGTGCTGTTCTGCAATGCCGACATCAAAGTAGCGTTCTGGAAATTCTTCAGAAAATCTCACTAGACCCGAACCTTCACGCATGGCAGGTGTAATTCCGATGAGTTTTCCATCCTCTTCGGCCATGTCACACAGCCAATCACCAAAAACGTGGCTGTAGGTCCGACTGCTGGTTTTCTTTTCGACTTTGCCGGTAGACGGATCGAACGGGCCGACACCATGAAAGACGCTGGGGTCTCCTTCAGCCGGTTCGTAGCCACGTCCTTTCTGGGTCACCACGTGCAGAAAACGCGGACCGCGCATGGACTTGAGGTTCTTCAGGGTAGAGATCAGGGTGTGTGTGTCGTGCCCGTTGATTGGACCGATATAGTAGAACCCAAGTTCTTCGAAAAGCGTGCTCGGCATGACCATGCCTTTCATGTGTTCTTCCCAGCGCCTCGCCAGTGCCTGCATGGGCGGTATGGTGCCCAGGACCGTTTTACTGCCTTCTCTGACCGTGGTATAGGCTTTCCCTGAAAGGATTCTGGCAAGGTAGTTCGATATGGCGCCTACGTTCCGTGAGATCGACATTTCGTTGTCATTGAGAACCACAAGAATGTCGTTGTCATTGGCACCGGCATTGTTTAGAGCTTCCATCGCAAGACCCGCGGTCAGTCCTCCGTCTCCAATGATGGCAACAACTTCGCGCTGTTGATTATCGAGCCTTGATGCCACAGCCATGCCAAGTGCAGCGCTGATTGATGTGCTGGAATGGCCAGCACCAAAAACGTCATAGTCGCTTTCAGTGCGACTCAGAAATCCCGAAAGTCCAGACTGCTGACGGATTGTATGGAGTTGATGTTTCCGGCCCGTCAATATTTTGTGCGGATAGGCTTGGTGACCGATATCCCAGACTAGGCGGTCACGGGGGGTGTCAAACACATAATGCAGTGCCAGCGTGAGTTCAACTGCACCCAGACCAGGCGCCAGATGTCCGCCGGTAGCCGAGATTGTGTTGATCAGGTAGTCGCGGATCTCCTGGGCCAGTTGGGGCAGTTGTGCTTGCTTGAGTTGGCGTAGATCAGATGGTGAATCTATGCGGTCCAGAAGATTATTTTGTGGCGCTTTATTCATAGGGGAAGTCGAATTAGGGTCGACGTTTGGCCTGAGCCAAGGTGATCGGTATCAGTGCGTTCTGTGGATAGTAAATCCAGCGAGGTCCCTGAGCAAATTGGTGTTCATCGATAAGTTGTCCAGTGAACTGATCGCACGCTCGTGCAGATTCTGCGCAAACTCACGTGCGTTCTGTTCACCGAGTTCAGTGAGGTAGGTGAATTTGTCAGCGTTGCGGTCGGAGTCGCTGTCTTTGCCGAGAATGTCTGTGCTGACGGTACCGTCGAGAACATCATCAATGACCTGATAAGCCAGTCCAATTGCATCGGCAAATTTATCCAAATGATCTAATGTCGTTTGATCGGCCGAACCGGTCAGCGCGCCCAATGCCACAGATGCCCGTATTAGACTGCCGGTTTTGAGCGCATGTCTATTCGCCAATGATTCCATCCCGATAGCGGATGATTCTGTCAGATCCAGGGCCTGGCCGCCGGCGAGACCCCGTGTCCCTGCTGCGCTGGCGAGTAATTGACACATCGCAAGGCGCCGTTCAGCGTCAACCGTTAGGGCGCTGTCGGATGCGAGCAGCTCAAAAGCCAATGCCTGTAAGGCATCGCCTGCCAGGATCGCAGTCGCCTCATCAAAAGCCTTGTGGCAGGTGGGTTGTCCACGCCGCAGATCGTCATCATCCATTGCAGGTAGATCATCGTGAATCAGTGAGAAAGTGTGCACCAGTTCGACCGCACACGCTGGAACATCTAGTGCGCTGTCCGCCGCACCGGTATGTCTGCCAGCGGCATAAACCAACGCTGCCCGGAAACGTTTGCCTACAGCCAGTGTACTGTAGCGCATGGCACTGTGCAGCAGGCCCGGTTGATCTGCAGTTACGGGTAGTATTCGATCCAGATGATCAGCTACACGTTCTCGCCATACCGTCCAGACTGGTTCAAGAAAGTCCTTGCCGGGCACTAGTTTTCTGGCTCGAAGGGTTCGGTTTGTAGCGCGCCGTTTTTCTCAATCAGCATTTGTACCTTCTGTTCTGCAGTATCCAGGCTGGATCTGCAGATCTGAGCGAGTGCCATACCCCGCTCAAAATCTTTCAGGGAGGCTTCCAGCGACTGATCACCTTCCTCCATCCTCACAACAATGGTTTCAAGTTCCTTTAGGGACTTCTCGAAATCCCCAATTTTCGGTTTTGTTTGTCTGGCCATAGATAAGTTGCCTCGTTGACCTTGATTGAAGCCTCGATTTAGACTCAGGATCACCCACTCTATTTTATCGCAAGCTGAAATTCTTCAGCAATTTGGTTATGGAGGCGGTGATATGACATTCAAAGGGAGTCAAACAGAACAGCATCTCAAAGATGCATTTGCCGGAGAGTCGCAGGCAAACCGGCGTTATTTGTATTTCGCGGCCAAGGCCGATGTAGAGGGGTATAACGATGTTGCGGCTGTGTTTAGATCAACCGCGGAAGGGGAAACTGGTCACGCCCACGGCCATCTGGAGTATCTGGAGCAAAGTGGTGACCCTGCCACGGGGCAGCCTATAGGTGCAACCAGCCAGAACCTGCAGGCGGCCATAGCGGGGAAACCCATGAATACACCGATATGTGTCCAGGGATGTCTAAAACCGCACGAGAGGAAGGTTTTGACGAGATCGCAGACTGGTTTGAAACTCTAGCCAAGGCCGAACGGTCGCACGCCAACCGGTTCCAGAAGGCTCTCGATAATCTTGATGACTGATGCCAGAGCAATCAGAATTATTCGCATAAAGGGCCGGTCGTAACTGGCCCTTTATGTCTAAAACCGGCACAAGATAAGGTCCGAAAACAAGTATAGGATCAGCGTCTATGTGAGTCGTGTATTATTCGCGCCGCGCCCCAACAATCACTTCAAATATAGATTTGATGACCGCCAGCTACGATGCAAGTGCAATTGAAGTTCTGACAGGTTTGCAACCGGTCAGAAAGCGACCCGGTATGTATACGGAGACTGAGCGACCAGATCATCTGGCGCAGGAAGTGATCGACAACAGCGTTGATGAGGCAATTGCGGGTTACGCTCACCGCATTGAGGTTACGTTACACAAAGACCAGTCCATGACGGTAACAGACGACGGTCGCGGTATGCCCGTAGATCAGCACAAGGGTGAGCAAGTCAGCGGTGTTGAGGTGATTCTCACCCGGCTTCACGCCGGAGGTAAGTTCTCTGACAAAAGCTACAGTTATGCCGGCGGTCTGCATGGTGTTGGCGTGTCTGTTGTAAATGCGCTCTCATCCAGACTGGAAGTTTGGGTCAAGCGCAGCGGTAAGGAATATCACATGGCATTTCGTGATGGTGTGGCACTGGCTCGACTCAAGTCGACTGGCAAGGTTGGTGCTAGGAATTCGGGTACGCGGCTTCGGTTCTGGCCAGACCCTGAATATTTTGACAGCTCTGGCTTTTCGGTTAGCCGACTTAAAAGGCTGTTAAGAGCGAAGGCAGTCCTGTGTTCTGGACTGTGTATAGCACTCAAGGACGAGAATAATTCAAAGAACAGCGAAACCTGGGAATACGAAGACGGGCTGGAAGATTATTTGTTGAGTGAAATCGGAGATTTTGAGATTGTCCCAGCGGCTCCGTTTGTGGGACATGTTAAGACTGGAGAACAAGAAGTCGACTGGGTAGTGTCCTGGCTGGCTAATGGGGGTGACCCAGTCGCAGAAAGCTATGTCAATCTTATCCCCACAGCCCAGGGCGGCTCGCACGTGAGCGGATTTCGCGGTGGGTTGACCGATGCGGTTAGAGAATTCTGTGAATTCAGGGAACTGCTGCCACGAGGTATCAAACTGGCGCCGGAAGATGTCTGGAACAGCTGTTGTTTTGTGTTATCTGTGAGAATGAAGGATCCCCAGTTCAGCGGCCAGACCAAAGAGCGGTTGTCCTCTCGCGATGCCGGAATTTTTGTCAGCGCCATGTCTCGCGATGCTTTCAGCCTGTGGCTGAACCAGCATACTGCAGAGGCAGAGCAGATCGCGAATCTAGCCATTGAAAACGCACAGCATCGACTCAAGGCGGGTCGTCAGGTAGCACGGAAAAAAGTAGCGACCGGGCCGGCGCTTCCCGGAAAACTGGCAGACTGTGCCAGCCAGGACCTTGAGCAGACCGAGCTATTTCTAGTCGAAGGAGATTCAGCCGGAGGATCGGCAAAGCAGGCCCGGGACAAGGACTTTCAGGCCATCATGCCGCTACGTGGCAAGATACTGAACACCTGGGAGGTCGATTCGGCTGAGGTGTTGGCGTCGCAGGAGGTGCACGATATTGCGATTGCGCTGGGGGTTGATCCGGGTTTTTCGGACTTTTCGAGCCTGCGGTATGGCAAGGTCTGTATTCTTGCTGATGCCGATTCCGACGGTGCGCACATCGCAACATTACTCTGCGCTCTATTTGTACGTCACTTCAGGGCATTGGTTGAAGCCGGTCGAGTCTGCGTCGCAATGCCACCTTTGTTTCGAGTGGATGTCGGCAAGCACGTTTTCTACGCGTTGGATGAAAAAGAGCGGCGCAGTATTCTTGGGCATATCGAAAAAGAGAAACTCCGCGGTACAGTGAATGTGCAACGATTTAAGGGATTAGGAGAGATGAATCCGTCACAGCTGCGAGAAACGACAATGAATCCTGCAACACGTCGGCTTATCCAACTGGAATTTGATCGTCACGCCAAGGCGGAAAAGACACTGGATCTACTGCTCGCGCGCAAGCGCTCAGGCGACCGCAAGATTTGGCTGGGTCGGAAGGGCGACCAGGCAGAAGTCGACTAGCTGAGCAAGGAAGTTTTACAGTCCCAGCTGAGCCTGTGGGCTGTAATCCGAACCGGGCTTGCCGTAATCACCAGTTCGGCTGCGTCCTGGGATCCCATATAGTGAGAGTCTGCCGCTCATAGATCACAAAACCGGTGCGTTGATACAGTGCTAGCGCAGCTGGGTGATCGAGCGTACACGTATTGACCCAGATTCTGTCTGGGCTTTGTGATTGGGCTTCACGTACTGCCCAATACAGGAACCAGGGACCAAGCTTACAGCCGATATATTCCGGCAGTAGTCCAAAATATGCGATCTCGACCTCGCCGGGGACACGGTTGTCCAGTTCGACATATCCGGCTGGTGTGCCTTCGATGTAGAGCACATGAATTGCAACCGCATCGTTTGTAATGATGGCATGGAGATCTGAGTCGGACATCCCGCGTCGTTCATACCACAACCAAGGTTCACCGACCTGGTAGTAAAGATAACGATAAAAAGAAACGGTAGGGTTTTTGGTGCGCAGCAGCGTGAGGTTTGAGATTTGTGACGGGATCGTCGGTGCGGGTTCAACCAGTGTACTGAGATTCAGGTAGGTAACGGTGACCTTAAGTGTTTTGCTGGAGTGGACAGGAGGCGCAGACGATCGCATCATGACTTGCTCGTAGGTTCACCGGCATCATCTGAATCAAAAGTGAGGTTTCGATCCGACGGGTGTCGTTGACGGTCCAGGAGTAGTAGAACACCCCCTGCCAACGACCATATCATAACGTGGGTGCGGTGGAGCACTGACAGTGCGATCCCCCTCGTTCGCATCATCTGCTCGGCGTCGGCAATTCCGGGCAAAGCAGCAGCGCCAAATTTTCCGATCAGCGCACCGTAAGCAGCCTCGCCGATACCCCAACCGGCTGGTGCAATCGGAATCGCCTGTGCCACAGCAGCGACCGGTACGATGACGAAATAGTCTGTGAGTGACAGACCAACACCCAATGCCCGGTCCATCAGGAAAACGCTCAGGCAGAATAAGCTGTATGTCAGGGGGCTGATCAGGATCCACACACCGATACCCCTGAGGTGAGCACGATACTGCAACAGGGCATGGTCGATATCAGTCACGAGAGTTCCAATCCGTAAAGGTAGTTTCTGGACCAGGGCCTCAAACCGAAGTAGGCGTCGCAGCCGCGGACTCAGCAGCAGTGCTGCCACCGCAGCAGCACCCAGTGCACAGACCCAGATGACCCCAGCAAAAAGCGGAAAACGATCGAATACCAACGGTACGGAGAGGCTGCATACTGTGAGCAAAGACAAGAGCCCAACAATGCGATCGACCACCACTGATACTACGGCACGGACTTTGTCGCCACTGCAGCGGCGGACGATGAAGACGGCTTTGACAATATCACCGCCGGTCGCACCGGGCAGCACGTTACTGCAGAAAAGCCCGATCCAGGCGAATCGCTGAGTTTCAAAAAAACCCACTCCCAGCCTATTGGCGCGCATCAGCCACCACCAGCGCGAATTGATGATCACGACAAAGATGAAAAATGCGGCAGCACCGAGCAAAAACAGTGGAACATCGAGATTGGAGAAATAGGTCAGGATACCCGGACTGAGGTTGACGGAGGGTTGACCATCGGCATTAGTCAGCTGGAGGGGTTTTGGAACAGATGCATCATCCGCACGGAAAAGAACAGGATTGGTATCCCATGGGCCGACAATCTCACCGTAGATGGTCTCTTGGTGGCCGTCTTTACTGGAGATGATCGTGTAGCTGTCGTGCCAGTCTACCGCGAAATAAATGACTGTCAGCAGAACTGCGACGACGATGATCTTTAAAAAGCTGACTAAGTGTCTGCGCAATGGCCCCTGTCCCAAGCATGCCCTGATGATTGGAGGGGAATTCTAACGGTTGTGCAGTTTCAGTGCCGTCGCTGGCCGTGACAGTGCTCAGACAGGTTGAATTCGGTCATTGAACGTGTACCATAGCAGTTAGATCGCCGGTTTAAGTCCGTCGTCTCAGATTACAAGGTAAAAAAGAAATCAAAATGCTCAAAGCACTCCGAATGGACAGCGACACGTGTACCGGTTGTCATCAATGTGAAATGATGTGTTCCTACGGTAAAGTGGGTGCATTCAATCCGGCCAAGTCCGTGATGGACGTGTCGCTATACAATGGCGGGGCTGTCAATATTCCCTCAACCTGTACTCAGTGTGAAGAAGCCTGGTGTATGGTAGTGTGCCCGGTTGAGGCGATCACGATTAATCCGACAACGGGTGCCAAAGAGATCTCGGCTGAAGTCTGTGTGGGCTGTAAGGTTTGCAGTATCGCCTGTCCTTATGGCGCCATTAATTATGATGCGGATTCCGGAGTGGTCACCAAGTGCGATCTGTGTGGCGGTGAGCCGATGTGCGTTGAGGCGTGCCCAACTCCGGCCCTGGCTTTTGTTGATAAAGACAGCACTGGTTATGACAGGATTTGGAATCATGTTACCGCTGAATTGGTAGACTGTGACAGTACGGTGAGGCATTAAACACAAAACACAACCGGAAGTATTTAGCGAGAGAAATAAACCTAGAGAGGAGGCACGAGCTATGAGCTGGTCTGAAAAAATATTACGAGTGGATTTGGGCGCGGGTACCTGCACCAGTGAGCCATTGAACATGGAATGGGCGCAGGACTACATGGGCCAGCGTGGTTTGGCGACCAAGTATCTGGTAGAGGAGACCGACCCTAATGTCGACCCATTTTCGCCAGACAACAAAATGATAATCGCAACTGGTCCGCTGACGGGCACCATTGCACCGACATCGGGTCGTTGGTCGGTGGTCTGTAAAAGTCCGCTAACTGGAGCTATTGCCTGTTCCAATTCCGGAGGTTTTTTTGGCGGTGAGTTGAAAAATGCCGGGTGGGATATGATTATTTTTGAAGGCAAGTCGGATACACCTGTATATCTTGACATTACCAACGACAAAGCTGAGCTCAAGGATGCATCAGATCTATGGGGTAAATCAGTGTGGGAAACAGAAACCACTCTGCGTGAGCGTCGTGGTGACAATGATGTTCGTGTCGCCTCGATTGGTCTTGCGGGTGAGAATGGTGTTCTGTACGCAGCGGTCGTAAATGATATGGACCGGGCAGCTGGTCGTTCCGGGGTCGGTGCTGTAATGGGCTCGAAGAATCTCAAAGCCATGGTGGTGCGCGGTACTGTCGGCGTGAAGGTCAAAGACCCGATGGCTATGATGAAAACATCGAACACGGCCAAAGAGATTCTGGCTGAGAATGCCATTACTGGTGAAGGACTACCAACGCACGGCACGCAGGTGCTGATGAATGTCATTAATGAGTTGGGTGCACTACCTACACGTAACGGTCACGACGTCCAGTTTGAAGGCGCGCACGATATCAGCGCTGAGGCAATGGCCGAGCCACGAGAAAGCGACGGCGAGGCTAATCTTGTTTCAAATGCCGCATGTTTCAATTGTCCGATATCCTGCCAGCGGCGCTCTAAGATAGATCCGAATCATTTTACTGTGAAGGATAAACCAGAATACCAGATGGTCAGCGGTGGGTTGGAGTACGAAGCCGCCTGGGCACTCGGAGCCGCTTGTGGAGTCAAAGATTTAGATGCAGTGACTTACGCTAACTTTGTTTGTAATGAGCAGGGTCTTGATCCAATTACATTGGGCTCAACGCTGGGTGCGGCCATGGACCTGTACGCGGCAGGCGCGATCACCAGTGACGATACCGGGGGTCACGAGCTTACATTTGGGAATACAGAAGTTTTTGTGGCGATGGTTGATGCAACCGCCAAAGGCGAAGGTTTCGGAAAGGAGCTTGGTCAAGGGTCGAAACGCTTATGCGCTAAATACGGTCACCCTGAGTTTTCGATGACGGTCAAGGGTCAAGAATTTCCTGCGTATGATCCGCGAGCTATTCAGGGAATGGGGTTAGGTTATGCGACCTCAAATCGTGGAGCCTGTCATCTCCGAGCCTATACCGTATCGTCTGAGGTGCTCGGTATAGGGGGGAAAACCGATCCGCTGGTGACGGAAGGGAAAGCCGGACTCGTGAAGGCATTCCAGGACTTAACTGCCGCGGTCGATTCGAGTGGTACCTGCATATTTACTACTTTTGCGCTTACTGGTGACGATATCGCACCGATGATTGATGCTGCTTGTGAGGGAGACTGGGGTGTCGAGCGCCTTAATGAGGTCGGCGAACGCATTTGGAATATGGAGCGCCAGTACAATATTGCCGCTGGGTTTACCGGTGCTGACGATACTTTACCCGAGCGCATGCTTAAGGATATCGCAAAAACTGGGTCAGCTAAAGGCTCTGTCAATCGTCTTGACGAGATGTTACCGGAGTACTATCAAGTTCGCGGTTGGGATGAATCTGGCGTTCCTACACAAGATACTCTGTCGCGATTGAGCCTCTAACGTAAACTTTCGATTGCAAATCGACTCAACGAGCCCGGTGGCACGTATCGTGCCACCGGGTGTTTCGTCTCTAGCTTGAGAGAAATTCAGTGCATTACGTGATAATCGGTGCCGGGCCCGCCGCTGTTGCTGCGGCTGAGAAGCTTCGTGTACTGGATGAAGACGGACAGATCACAATGATTGGGTCACAGGCACAACAGCCTTACTCCAGAATGGCTATTCCCTATTATTTGACTGGCAAAGTAGAAGAGTCAGGGACCTACCTGCGCCGCTCTTCCGATCACTTCGAGAGCCATCGAATCGAACTGGTGCATGGCGAGGCCACCGCTGTTGATGCTGCAGGGCACAAGGTCATACTGGGCGACGGTTCCGCTATGGCTTACGACAAGCTACTGATCGCTACCGGTGCTGAACCCATAATACCGCCGGTTGCTGGGATGGATGATCCTCGTGTTCAACAATGCTGGCATCTGGAAGACGCAGAACGCATTATCGAACTTGCCAAACCGGGTGCACGCGCGGTCCAGGTTGGTGCGGGATTTATTGGCTGTATTATTCTGGAATCGTGGGTGCTTCGTGAAGTTGACCTGACCGTCGTCGAAATGGGTCCGCGCATGGTGCCGCGGATGCTGGGTGAGAAAGCTGGTAATTTGCTGAAAACCTGGTGTGAAAGTAAGGGTGTTACCGTTCACACGGGGACGACAGTGGAGACAATTGAGTCAACCCAGAATGAACTCAACGTCGTACTCAATAATGGTGAAGCTTACCCTGCGGATGTTGTCATTGTGTCTACCGGTGTAAAACCGAATGTTGGATTTCTTCAGGATCTGGACATTAAGATTGATCAGGGTATAGAGGTCGACGAGTTCATGCAGACTAGTATCTCTGATGTCTATGCTGCTGGTGATTGTGCGCAAGGGTTGGATTTCTCGACCGGTGAGACCGCCGTTCACGCTGTTCAGCCTACGGCCACTGAACACGGTCGAGTGGCTGCGACCAACATGGCGACCAACAACTCTTTCAGTTACAAGGGTAGCCTCAATATGAATATTCTTGATACGCTTGGCCTTGTAACGTCATCTTTCGGTGCCTGGGAAGGGGTAGACGGTAGTGACTCGGCTGAGATATACAACCCGGACAATTACCAGTACATCAACTTGCAGTTCAAGGATGATGTTCTCGTCGGTGCGAATACGGTGGGTTACCATGCACACTTGGGTGTATTACGCGGATTGATTGAAAGCCGTGTCCCCCTTGGTGTGTGGAAAGAGCGGTTGAAAAAAAATCCAGTTGGTTTAATGGAAGCCTACATCGGGGTGACACAGGAAGCTGCTGGATCTGCTTGATCGCATTGCGACGCTTTGGTTTTGAAGATCACACTTAAACTATTTGCCGGACTTTCCGAATATCTGCCCGACAGTGCTCATCAGAATGCAGTGGAGGTTGTCTTGGATCGTGAGCAGAGTATCAGTCAAGTCATTGAACAGTTTAAAGTGCCCGCTGAAAAAGCCCATCTTGTGCTTGTGAATGGTGTGTATTGCGCGCCGTCCGATCGAGATCAGAACAAGCTAAAGGAAGGTGACATACTGGCAATTTGGCCGCCCGTCGCCGGTGGTTAATTGACGCTTTCATGCCAACCGAGATGACATTACGCAGGGAAATGGGTCTCACCTACTCGGATTTTTTCCGCTCGCTCAGCCAGTTACCCGGTGGCTGGGTTCATAAGACTTATTCAGATGGGGCTACTTTGCAATATGCAGATGGCACAATTCAGATCTCGCTCGGACCTCAGTGCGAAAGACGTTTAACGGCTTTGGTAAAAATACCTTTTATCGAAGTGATCTTTAAGTACGTTAATCTCTCGGTAGCAGAAAGAGAGCGGTTCCAGTCCAGGTTTGACTTAACCTTTCAGCGAGGTGGGGGTTAATCAAGGATGGCTTCGATGGCAGCAATAAGTTCAGTGGATGCCTTCGGTCGGTCGATCAGGGATCTCCGGATCTCAGTTACTGACCGCTGCAATTTTCGTTGTGTGTACTGCATGCCGCGGGACATTTTCGGCCCAGGTTATGCATTCGTTCCCCGGGATGAACTATTGCAATTGGAGGAAATTGTAAGGATTGCAAAGGTATTTGCAGCGTGCGGTGTAAAGAAAGTCCGGATCACAGGCGGCGAGCCGATGATTCGACGGAATCTCGAGCACCTGATCGAAATGATTGCATCCATTGAAGGGATCGATGACATCAGTATGACCACCAATGCCTCGTATTTGAGCAAGGGCCGTGCTGTTGCGCTGAAAGACGCCGGCTTGAAACGAATTACGGTGAGTCTGGACGCTCTGGATGAGGAAACCTTCAGAACGGTATGTGATGTCGAGTTTCCAGTTTCACGGGTGCTTGAGGGGATTGAAAATGCCCGGCAGGCGGGGTTTGAAAACATTAAGATCAATGCTGTGATCAAGCGCGGTCTTAACGAGCACAGTGTACTGCCGCTGGCTCGCTATTTTCACGGTACCGGTTCAATCTTGCGGTTTATCGAGTACATGGACGTGGGCTCGACCAACAATTGGAAGCTTGATGAAGTTGTGTCAGCCAGAGAACTGGTCGCCATGATAAATAAAGAGATGCCGATCGAGCCGGTGTCTCCCAACTACCGGGGAGAGGTCGCAAAGCGCTGGCGCTATGTGGATGATGGTGGGGAAGTTGGGTTCATCACTTCTGTTACTGAGTCTTTCTGTGGAGACTGCTCTAGGGTACGACTGTCGGCGGTAGGGCAGATTTACACCTGCCTGTTTGCTACCGAAGGATTTGATATTCGTGATCCGCTTCGTGCGGGGGCCAGTGATCAGGATTTGCTTGAAATCGTACAGACGTTGTGGGGCAAGCGGGAGGATCGTTATTCCGAGCTCCGCGGACAAATTCCGGTAGATGTCTTTTCAGACGCCAAGGTCGAGATGTCTCATATCGGTGGATAATTGATCTAAAAAGCCGGAATTTCGACAGCGCGATACCTCGTCAGTAAGCAGGCCGATCCTGACAACCAGAGGGCGTCAGTAATGATTATCTATCTGCTCAGTTTCATATTCAGAACCTTACTCTGGGAAAAACTCAGGGTTCTGGAGTTTGGCTATGCAAATCCACCTGACTGGTCCAGCCCTGTAATAATCATTGCTTGGTTCCTTGAGTTTTTGATTCTCTACTTCCTAGTCAGGCGATACCGCACTAAGAAGAACGCATCTTGGGGCAAGGTAATAGTGGTCGTTGTAATTACAGACCTGCTTTACTTAGTTGCAGGGTTCATATCGATCTATGTACTAGTAGCTACCTCACTCTGGATACGTATTCCACAAGGCGTATGAATGGAGAGATGGTGGATTTTAGAAAGGCGCGTTAGATATGAGTAACGAACCTACAAGACGAAAACTGTTTCATGTAGATATCAAGCAAGAAAGGGTTGCACCCGTCTTATGTTACTTCGTGCTGGCCATGATAGTTACTGAAGTGTATGAGATCCGTTTTCTGGTGGCAGGTATATGGTGCTTACTGATGTTTCCTTTATGGTGGTTGGGCTGGTGGTTGGGCAAGATGCTATGGGAGCGTAAGGGTGGGGGTGGATAGGACATCAGTTCTGAACTGATCCAGTATCATCGGTTCTGAATGACTGGCCTGACAACCGAAGGACGTCAGATATGACAATTACTAAACTGCATATTCTAGTCATCGTTAGTGGTATCGCGTTGCTAGCGTTGCCTTACATGCAAGACATAGTAGGTATATTCCGATTGCTATGGGTGGTCTACACCAATGCATGGACTGACGGGTGGTAAGCAGTATGAGTAACGAGCCAACAAAAGATACTGATCGTTGGAAAATCGGGAAGTCAAACCTCCTATACAACTTAGTGTATTTACTGGTGGCCTTAACAGTAAGTCATCTATTCAACTTAACTTTTGTTGCAGCAGTGCTATGGTGCCTACCGCTTATACCTGCATGGTTGTTGCTCCAAAAGCGATTGAAGCGAAAGAAATAGTATGAGTTCAGCCAGCATGAGTACACCTAGGTGGCGGGAATATACGATTGCAGTATGGATTATCCTGGCCGTGATAACTGGGCTGATTCTGTGGTTCGGTTGGCCAGCTATAAGAGCAGTAATAGCCGTTATCCAGTTCTACTGGATCATATTTACAACTGGGCCACATAGTGGGGAATGGTTTTAGAAAGGCGTGATTAGGGGAATGTGTAGATGTGTTTCATTACCAACATCCGACTAGCAACCTGAGTTATTTATTGTCCCATCAGGCATTGTGGTCCTACACAGGATCGCTTTGTTTAGGTTTTTGACCCACATCAATTTTGCATCAGTCAAGACTGCATCTGTGAGATCTGCGTTTTCCAGGTTGGTGCCCTCCAAAACTGTGCCCGTGAGATTGGCCATCGTTAGGTTCGCACCGGTCAGATCTGTGGCTTCCAGGTAGGCTTTGGTCAGATCTACTCCAGCCAGGCTCGCTTCCTGTAGATTGGTGTCCTCCAGATTTGCACCTGTAAGATTTGCACCTGTAAGATTTGCACCTGTAAGATTTACGACTTCCAGATTTGCTTTATACAAATTTGCTCCAGTCAGATATGCATTAGTCAGATTTACCCTATAGAAAACTGCTCCAGTCAGATATGCATTAGTCAGATTTGCTTCCGCCAGATTTGCACCCCGCAGACGTGCACCCCCTAGATTTGCTCTACTAAAGTCACACTTGTTGCATTCGTTGGTTGACTTCAGTTTCTCCAAATCTGCTTCACTAAACGCATCCACCTGTCCAACACCACTAAGCAGAAGCAGACAAAGGAATGTGTAGATGTGTTTCATTCCCAACATCCCACTAAAACTGTAAACCTTTTTGATGACATGAGTACTCTAGTTGCTAGGTCAATTCCTTCCACATTAGGACAACGTCGCCAGTGTCCTCGGAACCGGGGAAATGGACATATGGCCTACGATCTACTTCGACATACCCGTTACTCTGATAAGTTTTGAAAGCAACCTCGTTTACCTCTTCAACCTGTAAAGCAATCCGATTCGTACCAGAATCCTTAGCTACACTTCCCGCTTTGTCTAAAAGTTGTCGGGCTAAACCTTTCCCTCGATATTGCGGCAATATGGCTATTGCTTGAAGTAGCCAACATCCACTAGCTACTCTTTCAAGTTCTATACATGGTCGAAAACACTCTGGTACAGCATCAAGGTCAATTTCTGGGTAGGGGTTCTCTATAGAAAATCCAAAAAATGCGCCTACAAATTTATCTTGAAATTCTGCAACTAGCCAATTTTTAAAATAAGAATTGCTATTGGCATCGGTTCTTATTGTTTCTCTACCATACTCAAAATAGGATTGTCCTTGTCCCGTTTCTTGGCTCCAAAGGTAAGATGGCATCCTTCTACCAGCTATATCCCGAATTAGCGCCAGTTCCGTACAGTCGTCTTCTGTTGCACTTCTGAATAGCAGCGCATTGCCCATTAAACTTACCCTACAGTGTTATGTGTGTTTCATCCCGCTATCTTATTCCTGTTTGGCAGAAGCATCCAGAAGCTGGTTAGCTACCTGCTAATGGGATGCTCTGCTACATTTCTACTATGGAAGAAGACAAACGCGCCTCATTCTTGGTTAAGGCTTGGGACTGGTTGTGGGGCAGGAAGTGGGCAATCTGGCTCGTTATTCCTTTGTGGCTGTTCTTCTTCATTTGGTGGGACTAGGTCCACCGTCTTACTACCTAGTTGTGCATCTTGGCGCCTTTGGTGATCTTGTCGACCAGTTTCTTTTCCTCGCGCAGTGCGAGGCCGACGATCGGCAGGTCTTCGGGCTGCCGGGCCCTGACGGTCTCCCGGTTGGCCGCATCATGGCCAGTCGTAAACATGTCCTCTATATAGATAGACAGCTGTACGCCCCGGTCCATGGCCCGTCGGTAGATGGTCTTGATTCTGTTGCCGTCGGCCGAGAGCACGATGATCGGCTGGATCAGTAACGGCGAATAGCTGTTGCCCACGGCATCCTGGTAGTCTTCACCGAGCAGTGATTGATCGGCACCGGTCACGCCAGAGGTCAGAAACGCGGTGACGTTCAGCTTCTGCCAGGTGGCGAGATCATCGCGGATGACGATAGCGATCTTGGTGTCGAAGTCCATTTTAGTTACTCCTTGGGGTGCTATCTCCTACTAAGTTGATGGAGTTTTAACTCTCCCTAGCACGAGCATACTCTCTTGCTTGTTCTGTATATGTTTTCTTTTCGCTTAGGACCTCCGCGACCGTCCATTCTGGTACACAGTTCGTATATTTCTCGATGTCCTCCCTTAATGGCACGACCTCGGAGCCGCGGCGAAATTCTCGGAAGGCTTCCACATCTTCCTTGGTCTCAACGTAGAGTACAAATACACAGGGCGAGCGAAGGTCTTCTTCTTCCATCAGCACGCGCATGTCAAATTCTGCGTGCATCTGCAGGTAGCGAACGTGGCCGGCGAGCTGTTTCTGCGCAAGTGGAATGTGATGCTTAATATAGTAGTCTCGATCAAAATGCATGTCTTCTCTTGGAATGTATGTTGCACGGATCGAATACATACGAATACCTCCATTTGCTGTTCTGTGGTACGAGACATGTTATCAGGTCCCTTGCCCGCCACTTGTTTCTGCTACATTTCTACTTATGAAGAAGTCAACACGCGTAAAGATTATTGACTTTCTGTTCGATGGTCCCGTATTGCCATTTCTTTTGGTCATTGGCTTTGGACTGTTCGCCACCATCGCCGGGACCGGCGGATAATGTAATGAAGTTTCAGGTCCACATACCCTGACCACCAATTGACAAAATCTTCACACCAATTTTCGTAGAGTGAACTTGTCCGCCATCCTTTCCAACGATTCCTTTCGTTTGGCGGTCAATTGCCTCGCTTGAAGTGGCGGATCGCAGATTGCATGGCGGCTCTGTCCAGAGTGGGGCTTTTTTTATTCTGTGAGAGGTGGATCAGGTCCAGTTAGGCCCTAGGATGGCATTAGTATAGGTCCTTGTTCATTACTGGGATCACCTTTTAGGCATAGTGCTGGCACAATTGTGTACACACTTCGCCGCACCAATAAACCAGACAAGATGTAATCAAAGTAGAAATTAAATCTGATGTACGCTACTGTATAGGCTCACGATAAGAGCGAATTAAGGCGAGGAATATAGGGCTAAACTCAATCTAAGTAAGTGGGGCGATCCTGACAGGCGGGACAGTTGTGATTTCTAGATAGCGTAATGGTCTGCCATTCCATAGCAATGCCGTCCAGAACCAGCAGTCGTCCACACAAGCCACTGCCGGTTTCGAGCAGTACGTTAAGTGTTTCAAGTGCTTGTGTTGTTCCAACAACACCCACAATAGGAGCGATGACGCCTTCGTTAGCGCAGGTGGTAGCTTCGATGCCAGTATCGGGGTATAGACACTGATAGCAGGGGCTATCCGGATTCTTGGGGATAAAAGTTGATACCTGACCTTCCCAGCGGATTGCTGCACCTGAGACGACAGGGGTTCCAGTCGCGAGGCTGACCCGATTGAGTTCGAATCTGGACGGGAAGTTATCGGTACAGTCGACTACCACGTTGGCCTGGGTGACCTGTTCACGTAGCTCTTCATCGTCGAGCTCATAATTCAGTGCGTCGATCGAGACAGATGGATTCAGACGCAGCAAGGTGTCACGAGCCGAAGTCGCTTTGAGTTCATTGATCGATGCCTGGGTATGGACGATCTGTCGCTGCAGATTCGACTCATCGACCCGGTCATAGTCACTGATCACGAGGTGACCGACACCGGCTGCCGCCAGATACATAGAAACCGGGGAGCCCAGACCACCCATCCCAATAATCAGAACCCGAGCATCCAGCAATTGTTGCTGCCCGATTTGTCCTACTTGCGGGAGTTTGATCTGCCTGCTATATCGTTCTGTCTGGTCAGGATTCATAACAGCCTATTGAGAAACAGTGTATTCAAAGCTACTGATTCAATGGTAAAACTTACAAGATATGTCGTGCCAAATATTGATAAAAATCCAAGACATTTCCTTCAAAATTGGCCGGCGCCAACGGTGCTGTCGTTACACTTCTAGAGTGTAGACCCTGCCGCAAATTCGCAAGTTGAATTTTATCTTCAGCCATTGTTTGCTCGAAGAGGTCAACAGCATTTTCGAGAGAATCATTAGAGATTGCTGGGTCTGCGAATGCAATACCCCGTTTCACTCTGACAGTATCGACTGTGTCTGGCTGGATATAAAGGTAAGTCACTTTGTGACCAGCGACGCCAGCTACATGTCCTGGTGGAATCGCAAACATTACTGATCTCTGGCGTTCTTTAGTTGTGAGATCAGGATGGAACTTTCCCCGCTGGGGCAGGTCATCCGGGAAAACAGAAAAGTAACCGAAATAACCCTGACCGGCTGGAAAGTGTTCGCACAAGTGAGTTGGCGTAATGGGATGTAGTGTCTTACGATGCACAGTGGAAAGATGGTAGCCTTCCATAAAGTTCTCTGTCAGGCATTTCCAGTTAGTATCCCAGGTACTTTCTTCACTGTGTAGTTCGACCATGTCAGACATATGATAGTTCTTGATCAAATTGCTGAGACCTTCTAATTGTGACGCTAGAGTTGGCGCAGTTCCGTCCAAGTTAACGTAGATAAATCCGCCCCAAACCTCACTTGAAAATGCGGGCAGCCGGCATTTCTTTGGCTCAAAATCAGGTCGATCTATTATCAGCGGCGCTCGACGGAGACTGCCATCAATATTGTAGGACCAGGAGTGATAAGGACAAGTGAATGTGTCGGTATTCCCGCTATCGCGGACCAGGATGGAGCCTCGATGCCGACAAACATTTGAAAGTACGCTAATTGTTTGCATGTTTGTTCGAACCACAATTAGAGGTTCGCCCATCACTTCAGTCGCGTAGTAATCTCCAGGTTTCGGAATCTGTTGAATGCGTCCGAGGCAAAGCCATTGACTAGTGAATAGCTTATCTTTTTCGACCTCGAGTAGTTTTTCAGAAGTATAGAATTCTGCCGGCATGCTTCGCGCCGAGTCGTAATCTAATGTCAGAGAATGACGTAGTGCTTCAATAGATTTTTGCATAACCGATTTTGTTTAAGGCGATCCTGGAAGTGAGTCATAGTCGGTAGAATTGGTCACACGTAGTAGTGTAGCTAGGTAGCTATTTGCCGGTTCTTAATTTCTTAGCAGTCGATAATCTGGTTGTTATTCCACGAAGTTGAACCAACAGTTTCGCTAAGTCTGGAACAATATCATAGTGAGCGCAACGACTGACATCCTCTTCAAGCGTATCCCACTGGATAGCATCAAGCTGGGCTCTTGAGAAAGCAGATAGCACTTTTGGATTTTCCATTTGTAAAACTGGATTGCACGTGCCATCCAGAAAAGCGACCCGAATCGCAGTGTCCGGTTCGACGAGATAATCTAGGAACGGCTGTGCCCAAGGTGATGGCTCCGGTCGCATCAGTGCACATGTTACTTCGATGAATACAATACCACCCAAACCATTTATTGGGCCTTGCGATGGGGTAATAGCTCTAACTTGCGTATGACCTTCCAACCTCGCTGGTGAGGCTGTATAGACACCACCGCTGAGATAAAAGTCGATTTGGCCATCGATAAGCGCCTTATTCAGGCTATGATGATTATCGGTGATTAAGGCTGCATTACGAAACCAATCTCGAGCTGTAGCCTCAAAAACAGTTTCTTGACAAGAATTTAGTGGTTGGAAGGGGTCAATATCGGCCGCGATACAGATATGGAATATATTAAAATCTTCATACAAGAGAATCCCATAACGTTGAAAAAAATCTGGTTCAGCAGCGAGTTTGAAACCTTCATCTTGAGCCAAGTCTTGGGAAATTCGGTTAGTGTTGACGACTAAGTTGAATGTGCCAAATCGTTGACAGATTCCAATCTTCTGTTTGCCATTCTCGGACCGCGACCAGTGTTTAAGATCAACGAACTGCGAGGAGTTCTTCCAGGTTGCGTCAAGGTGGTCGCTCGGGAGCGTTCGAATTGCGCCGCGTGGGTGTAGAAACCTCTGCACCCATGCATTATTGATATTGAGAATGTCAACCCGCTCCGACGGTGGTTGTCGGTCGATCTCATGTGCGGCTTCGACGTCGGAAATCAGTGTACGTGCTTGGACATCAATTCCGTACCGGTGACGGAATGGGTCTAGAATGACTGAGCTCTCATAGCCCTCCCAACAGTAGACCCGAAGATCCTCTTTACCGTCAGGCATATTGGCTATGCGAGCTACCTACAGCGATTGGTTTCAGTGCGATAGAATCTGACTCAGGAACAACGTAGTCCGATCGTTCTTTGGAGAATTGAAGAACTGATCCGGTGGTGCGACTTCAACGATTTCTCCGTAATCCATGAAAACCATTGTGTCAGCAACAGTTTTCGCAAAACCCATCTCATGGGTCACGACGACCATAGTCATGCCTTCCTGGGCCAGTTCGATCATGACGTCCAGAACTTCTTTGATCATTTCCGGGTCAAGAGCCGATGTCGGTTCGTCGAACAGCATGATTTTGGGTTTCATACACAGGCTGCGTGCAATCGCAACGCGTTGCTGTTGGCCGCCTGATAACTGGCCTGGGTACTTGTCGGCCTGTTCGGGAATCTGGACACGTTCCAGGTACTGTTTTGCTATGTCAGTTGCATCACTTTTTGACATTTTGCGGGCCTTCATTGGCGCCAGAGTTAGGTTCTCAAGGACGGTCAGGTGTGGAAAAAGATTGAACTGCTGAAACACCATGCCGACCTCACGGCGAATCGTGAGTACATTACTCATATCTTCAGTGAGTTCGATTCCATCGACGACGATGGTGCCGGAATCGTGTGCTTCCAGGTGGTTAATACAGCGAATCATGGTTGACTTGCCAGATCCGGATGGTCCGCAGACCACAACCCGCTCACCTAGTCTGACCGTCAGGCTGACATCCTTCAACGCCTGAAAATCACCAAAAAACTTGTCGACATTGTTCAATTCAATTATTGGTTGTGCGGGCATAGTATTCCTGAATGATGAATCCTTATATTTCTATGATTGTGTTTGAACTTGATGCGACAGCGTAAATCAGATTTAATGCTTATGCCTGTTCAGTAACGGGTCTATATAACACGTTCGGTTTTTTTTTCAAAGGTAAGGTTGAATCCTGCTGGGGCTAAGGTTGATTCTATGCTAGTTCAAAGTATCATCACTTAATCTCGGCACGCTTGCTATTGATGGTTAGAGCCTGGAACAATAAAGTATTAGGCGCAAATCTTGCACCTTCCACTGAGGACATTTTGTATGAGTAAGGGGGGGGAAGTCTTTCAACCGGAAACGTTGCGCGCGCTTCGAGATCCAATCCTCGATAAAGCTCGCGGGCTACCCGCTTCAGTTTATACCAGTCAAACGTTTTTTGAACTTGAACAAGAGCGGTTGTTCCCTAAAACTTGGATGGGAATTGCATTTGATTCTGACGTACTGAACCGCGGTGACGCCGTACCTCTGACAGTTCAAGGATTGCCCCTGATTCTTGTTCGGGACAATAATAACAATATTAGAGTTCTGCAAAACGTCTGTCGCCACAGAGCAACTATTGTTCTTGATAAGCCTTGTGAGGGACTGACCAATTTCAAGTGTCCCTATCACGGTTGGACCTACGACCTAATGGGAAGTCTGATTGCAACGCCATTCTGGGATGGTACAGCTGGATCAAGAGATAATCCGGTAGATCCTTTGAAGAATAGCTTGGTTCCTGTGCGGAGTCACGTTTGGAACCATGTTGTATTCATTAATATAGATGGTAAAGCCGCCAGTCTGCCCGACTATCTCGAACCAATGGATAGAGAACTTGCCCACCTGGACATTGACTCTCTCGAGATCGGTCATCGCCAGACATGGGACTTCCGAGCGAACTGGAAGCTGGTCATGGAAAACTGGGAGGTCTATCACCACGTTTGGGTTCACGATGGCGTGTTTGACAAGATGTCGGATGAAGTCGATTTGGATAGTGGAGAGCCGTATACCGATATGATTGCGGAAGGGAACACTATGATGTTGCGGGCAAATGATAGACGGCCACCACTACCACAACCGGTTGAAGGCTCAAGTGGGTATTTGCCCTCACTGCCCAAAAAGTGGGAACCGGACGGACACACGAGCGCCGCAAATGCAGTATTACCTAACACCACAGTGACGATCGGGTCTATGGCTTACGCTCCAGCTGTTTATGTTCCCGTAGCCCCGGGAGTGACTCAAGCGAGGATGGCTTGGTTTTTTGCGCCTGGCGTAGCGGGTGAAAATTGTTTCGAAGGTGCGGTGAATAAAGTTCTAGATCGCTGGTTAGGTCCTGCGCGTGAGTTAGCAGATCGACGGGGTATTCGTCCCCAAGATCACCGCTGCATGGAGTTACAGCAGGCAGCAAGGTCATCTCCTATTGCGGACGACGTAAAGTTTTCAACGACTTGGGAACAGAATGTTCGCTATTTCCAAAATTGGCTGGTGGATCAGATTGATTAAGTTTGAGACTCAAGTAGGCAGGCGCCCGCGACTGCAGAAATGGTGGAAGAGTCGATCGTTTGATGTAATTCAACTGATTGTGTTCACAGGCGCACTAGTTTGGCTCACCCTGCGTGGTGCTGATAGTATGAACTATGTATGGCAGTGGCATCGGGTACCTCAGTACCTTTACAGAATTATCGATGGTGAATTTATCCCCGGGCCTCTTGTAGATGGTTTATTTGTTACGCTGGAAATAGGTGCTTATAGTATCGTCCTGGGACTCACCATTGGATTGGTAACGGCATTTCTGCGCTTGTCTGAGTCTTTCTCGGGTAGGCTTCTGGCTAAGGTTTATCTTGAGATTGTTCGCAACACACCATTATTGGTTCAGTTATTTGTGTTTTATTTTATTCTTGGGCCGATCTTGGAAATGGATCGATTCTGGATCGCAGTACTATGTATCTCATTTTTTGAAGGATCTTTCGCTTCAGAAATTATGAGAGCCGGAATATTGTCAGTGTCTAAGGGACAGTGGGAGGCCAGTGACAGCGTTGGATTAAGTCGCGGCCAAGCTTATAGGTACGTAATACTTCCTCAGGCAATCCCAATTATGTTGCCGCCTTTGGTAGGAATTCTTGTAAATTTGATCAAGCACTCTGCAATTGTGAGTGTTATAGCGGTATTTGACTTGACTACAACTGGGCTCGATATTATCTCTGAGACGTTTATGGCGTTTGAGATTTGGCTAGTGGTCGCAGCAATCTATTTAGTCTTGACTGTCACGTTGTCTTTAGGCGTCAGTGGGCTAGAAAAGTATTTTAGAGATAGGAGATCGACTGGTTGATGGTCTTCATAAAAGATATAGGCGTCTTGTTTCGGATAGTGTTCTTACATCGTCACGGAGCAATACCTTATGTTTTGTACCTTGTAAACTTCAACAACAAACGGAGGTAATTGGTATGTGGGTAACGAAAAAACTTTTTGCTGGGATAACAGCAATTTTGGTGTCGATGCTATTTGTGGCGACGGCAGTCGCCGGAGAGGCTCAGAAGCAACTAACTTCTGAAAGTGTGATTCAAACCATCATGAAAAGAGGTAAGATCAAGGTGGGCATGGCTACATTCGTTCCTTGGGCTATGCGCAATAAAAAAGGTGAGTTAATCGGTTTCGAAATTGATGTGGCAACAAAATTGGCTGAAGATTTAGGTGTCGAAATCGAATTTGTGCCAACAGCATGGTCTGGCATTATTCCCGCCCTTATCGCGGGCAATTTTGACGTTATCATCGGCGGTATGAGTGTAACCACCAAAAGGAACTTGACAGTTAATTTCACCGCGCCTTATGCGCACTCGGGTATGGGTATTGTTGCCAATAAGGCGCTTGCCGGGGAACTTGCTTGGCCCGATGGATACAACAGTTCTAAAGTCACCTTTACCTGTCGCCGTGGTGCAACCTCTTGTACCGACACACAGAAAATTTTTCCAAAGGCTAAGCTTCGACAGTTTGATGACAGTGCGTTAGTGCTACAAGAAGTTGTCAATGGTAATGCCCACGCTGTGTTAACGAGTTTCCCTAAACCTACCGACTGGCAAAGTATGCACCCCGAGGTTTTGTTCAATCCTACTCTAGACAAGCTTACCGAGGGTAATGAGTCATTTGCAATTCGAAAAGGTGATCCTGATGCATTAAATGTCTTTTCCAACTGGATTATGACGAAAACGAGTAACGGCTGGCTCAACGAGCGCTGGACCTACTGGTTTACAACCAAGGGTTGGGCTGACCAAGTCAACCTCAAAAATTAAGCACTACTTAGCCTAATTTGGAGGGGTTCGATTGCAAGTCGAGCCCCTCCGGCATTTTGTTAGCTAAGTTGCGATCTAAGGTCTCACCAGAATAGTTGAAGAGAACGTGTCTGCCAGGAAATCTTCAAACAGAACGTCTTTAACCCTCGTAATTGACGTTGTGGTTATTGCGTTTGTTTTGGTTTTGGTTGGATATGTCTTTTACAAGATCGAAACCGTGTTGGTCTACAAATGGCACTGGGACTTTATCCCGGAATACATTTTGCGCTGGGACGAAGATGAGCAGCGCTACGCACCAAACCTGCTTCTAAAAGGCCTATTAACAACCTGTAGGTTGGCTATTTGGTCTATGCTTCTGGCAGCAATCATCGGAGTGGTTATGGGTGTGATGCGTACCAGTACGCGTCTATTTCCAAGAATGATTAGCCGACTGTACGTAGAGTTCGTACGCAATATGCCGCCGGTTGTGTTTATATTTATTTTCTATTTTTTTATTAGTTCTCAGTTGGTGCCAATTCTCGGCATAGATGAAATTTCGGTCAAGGCATCTCCTTCGACTCTCGCCATCCTTGAGGTAATTCTCGGCCCTCCCGAACTCTTTTCAAACGTTATTTCCGGTATTTTTTGTTTGGCAATATTTGAGGCTGCTTACATTACGGAAATTGTTCGTGCCGGAATTCAATCGATTGAACGAGGACAAATTGAAGCGGGTCAGTCAATTGGTCTATCGCGATTCCATGTACTCCGATGGGTGATACTGCCTCAGGCCGTGCAAAGAATGGTGCCACCACTTGCTGGACAGTTCATAACGCTGATCAAGGATTCATCAATTGTTGCTTTGATTTCTATTCAGGAACTGACATTCTTGGCTCAAGAAGTTGCAGTTTCAACGCAACATGTTTTTGAAATTTGGATATTTGTGGCAGGAATGTATTTCTGTATCTGTTACTTTTTGGCATTGTTGTTTGGTAGGCTGGAGAGAAGATTGTCGGTTTATCGAGCGTGATTCCTTTACTTGAAACGCAAATTGGCGGTTGAGTGAAAAGGTTAGGTCAATGGGAACGTGATTGTTGAAGGTGGTAAACAATATTACGGGGAGGCAATAGGTATCGCCCTGTTTGACGGTCGTCGTTATCCTATTCTTCCTGGTGACGTGGCAAATGCCAGTACTTATGACTATCCCGTACGGCTAAAGGTGATCGAGGGATTGTTTGATACGCCGACACCATGGGATAAAACCCGTGCTGTTCCTGCCGATATCCAGAAAATTATTGATACTGTTAAGTCGTTAGAGGATGACGGCGTTCGAGCAGTGGTGACGGCCTGTGGTTTCTTTTCTGTGGTGCAGGAGGTATTGGCTGATGCAGTGCATATTCCGGTGTTTACATCGCCGCTAATGATGGTGCCTCAAATCGTTAGGATGATTCGAAATGACCGTAGTGTCTGCATCATTACGGCATCTGAGCGCCTGCTCGTTTCCGACTATTTGACGGCGGTAGGCATAGCGTCAGATATGCCAGTTCACATAGTTGGTATGGAAGCCTCCACTGAATTTTATGCGACTCATATGGGTGGCACCCGAACAACCCTGGATGTCGACCTCCAGAGAAGAGAGCTCGTCGAAATCGCGAGGAATGCAGTTATACAATTCCCAGATACCGGAGCCTTGTTGCTGGAATGTTCGCAGTTGCCCACGTTTGCAGCCGATATTCAGGATGTCGTAAATCTCCCTGTCTTCGATTACATCGGTTTTATTGACATGATTTACTGTTCCGTCGTTCAAAGACGTTACACGGGAATTCTTTAGGGTACGGGGTACCCATATGACAAATTCGATGACACCTCCACCTAGGTCCTACGGTGGGTATTACCAGACGGTAGTCCTCACTGATGATCAGGAGTTAACCCGCACTGGGCCAGGTACGCCATGCGGGGAGTATATGCGGCGATTCTGGTGGCCGGTTGCGATGGTTGAGCAGGTTACGGATCTGCCCCTATTAATCAAGGTGCTTGGTGAAGAGTTGGTTTTGTTTAGAGATCTGTCGGGTCGCCTTGGCTTATTGCATAAACACTGCAGCCATCGTCGCGCATCACTCGAATATGGAATTCCAGCTGAGCATGGCCTACGCTGCTGCTACCACGGCTGGCTGTTTGACATTGACGGACGAATTCTCGAGGTGCCAGGTGAGCCTGAGAACAGCACTATTCCTGAACGTGTTTGTCATGGTGCCTATCCCGTAATAGAACACAACGGACTGGTGTTTGCCTATCTGGGTCCCCCGGAGCAGAAGCCGCCTTTTTTGCATCTCGACACCATGAACATTGCTGACCACGACATGGTGCCTTACGCGATTGATTACCCGTGCAACTGGCTACAGGTTGCCGAAAATCCGATGGATCCGTTTCATAGCGTGTTTTTGCATACCCGAGTCACACGAGCACACTTTAGTCCTGCTTGGGGTACGCTACCTATCGTTGAATGGCATCCCATGAAAGATGACATCGGTATATTTTTGACGAATGCCAGACGATGGAAAGACTACATGTGGGTACGTACCGCCGAGATATTTTTGCCGGCCACGGCACAGCCACCTGACATTTACCAGAATCCAGATCGCGAGAAGTTTTTTCCACGAGTCGGGATCACCAAGTGGACGTTACCGGTAGACGATACGCACTGCAAGATCATTGCCTGGCGGCACTTTGGCGATGACCTCGATCTAGATGGAAAGGGGAATCGGGCTAATGTCGGTTTGAATAAAGTCGATTTTGTTGGCCAAACAGGTGATGAACGAAGTTATGAAGAAGGCCAGAGAATGCCGGGTGATTATGAAGCTCAGGTCTCGCAAGGGACAATAACTAAACATGAGGGCGAGCATCGGGGGAATACCGACGGTGGCGTTGCTCGCTATCGTCGTATGCTCAGGCAGGCAATACGACGACTTCAGGACGGAATTGAACCCGCGCGACCACAGATTAATGAGGATGGGCACATCCCAACGATGGCGGGCGATGTGATCGTTCATTGTCCGGGTAGCGACGCCGATCACCTCGATTGGCAGAAGCAGTTTGCCAATCTGGTTGGCCAGATTGTGTCTGAGACTAAATTTCTTTCGGCGACTGAACGCAGTCACGAGATAGAACTCAGAGTAAAGTCGGCTCTTACCGATCGTGACCTCTAGGCTCAGCCTCCACAAGTGATGAGCATGATCTAATAATGCAGCGTTACTCAGTCTTCAGCTTACTTCGAAATTCTCTGAGCTACCATGAGCAATGGCAGCAGGCTTGGCGAAATCCTGAACCAAAACGTCAATATGATGTCGTCATCATCGGCGGTGGCGGACACGGTTTAGGTGCGGCGCACTACCTGGCAAAGGACCATGGCATCACCAATGTCGCTGTGTTGGAAAAAGGCTGGCTGGGAGGTGGCAATACAGGCCGGAATACGATGACCGTCCGTTCGAATTTTCTTCGTGAAGCAAGTGTGCCTTTTCATGAAGAATCGCTCGCGCTTTATCATGGGTTGAGCAAAGAATTGAATTACAACCTTATGGTGGGTAAGCGTGGCATGATCTCATTTCTACAAAGTTCGGGTGCGTCCCGCATTGCTACCCAAATGGCCAATACCATGCATATCTATGGTGCCCGCTATGAAATGATGTCCTTGGAAGAGATCAAGCGCCGACTGCCGATATTTGAGCCCCCCGCAGACACAAGAATGCCGATCGTGGGTGGGGTTTATCAGCCCGATGCGACCATGGTACGGCATGATGCTGTCGCTTGGGGTTTTGCCCGTTCAGCGGACAGTCGTGGTGTGGATATTATCCAGAATTGCGAAGTGACTGGAATTCTTCGCAATGGTTCAGGCGTTACGGGTGTCGAGACTACCCGAGGTACGATCAAGGCTAAGAAAGTGGGCATGGCCGTTGCAGGTCATGGCAGTGTGGTCGCTGCAATGGCCGGGTTGCGGCTACCCATAGTGACCCAGCCGCTTCAGGCATGGGTTTCTGAACCGATAAAGCCCGTACTGGATGAAATTGTAGTCATCCGCAATTACTTCGGTACCTATCTCATGCAATCTGATAAGGGTGAAATTGTGATCGGGCAAGGATGTGACCCCTATTCGTCTTACGCGCAACGCGGCACGTTCCCGATTATTGAGAATGCAAGTTCTGCAATGCTGGAAATCTTTCCCCGGTTTAAACGGTTAAAACTCCTGAGACACTGGGCGGGTATGTTGGATATGACTTACGATGGCAGTCCGATCATCTCTAAAACCGATATTCCAGGGTTTTACATCGACGTGGCAGGCTCTGGCGGATTCAAGACAACGCCGGTTGCCGCGAAGACGCACGCACATTTGATTGCGACAGACCAGTCCCATGAGCTAACACGGGATCTGGGTCTAAACCGGTTTGGTACGGGACATCTTGTTGTTGAGGGTGGTGTGTCGGCAAACCACTGATAGGGTCGAAGAGCACAGAACAATGATGCTGGTTTCCTGTCCGTGGTGTGGGCCACGCAATGACGATGAATTTACCTGGGGTGGTGAAGCATCCCGGGTGCGTCCCGATGATCCCTCGAGCCTGACTGATGAGCAGTGGGCTGCCTACATGTATAACAACGACAACGAAAAAGGCTGGGTTATAGAACGGTGGTGGCATGCCAGAGGCTGTGAACAGTGGTTTGAGATCTGCAGAAATAATGTGACACACGAGATAGTCTCCACCAGAAAGGATGGAGAGGCCTCCTGAATAATCGTCTTATACTGATTGAGTGGATTGTCTTGCGATGAATGCCTACCCCAGCCGAAGACCCACGGGGGGTATGATAGATCGGGATCGCGTTATTCCATTTCAGTTTAACGGCAGACACTACAAGGGATACCCCGGTGACACGTTGGCATCGGCGTTGTTGGCAAACGGAGTTCGAGTCGTTGCACGAAGCTTTAAGTATCACCGGCCTCGGGGGATTGTGGGTGCGGGATTCGAAGAGCCGAATGCGCTGGTTCAACTTCAGGGGACATCCGAAGAGCCAAATGTGCTGGCAACGTGTTTGCCCCTGACGGATCATCTGCATGCGAAAAGTCAGAACTGTTGGCCAGGGCCTCGGTTTGATCTGGGAAGTATCAACGATCGGATATCTCGCCTTATTCCTGCCGGTTTTTACTACAAAACCTTCATGTGGCGCCCGTGGAATAGCTATGCGCGTGTAATCCGCAAAGCGGCAGGTCTGGGTCAGGTTCCCAAGACAACGGAATCTGAATCTTACGAAAAACGATACCATCATTGCGACATCCTCATCGTCGGTGCAGGGCCGAGTGGCCTAGCCGCCGCTCTAGTTGCCGGTGAAAGTGGTGCCCGGGTCCTGTTTGTGGATGATCAGAGTCAACCCGGAGGACGGCTGCTTAGTGAACCGGCTCAGATTGACGGGCAGTCCGCGGTGGAGTGGGCTCAGCGAATAACTGCAGAAGTGGACCGTCTGTCCAATGTTCGCAGGCTCGCCAACAGTACGGTTGCAGGATACTACGATCACAATATGCTGACGGTCATCGAACGAAACCCTGAACAATCCTGGCTGCGTGAGCGATTTTGGCGCGTACGCGCACAGCAGGTGATTATTGCCACAGGGGCTGTAGAGCGGCCGCTTGTATTTCCGAACAATGATCGTCCTGGCATGATGCTTGTCTCGGCGGCGAGTACATATGTACATCGTTTCGCAGTCAATCTTGGTCGACAGATCGTCATCACGACAAATAATAATAGTGCTTACCAGTCTGCTTTTGATCTTGTTGAGGCGGGACAAAATATTCACGCAATTGTGGATACTCGTCAGACGATTGATTATGAACTGTTGAAAAGATCGGCAGACCAGGGCATAGAAGTGTTGAGCGCCTCGGGTATCAGCGCGGTTCGCGGGCGCTCAAACGTGCATGGTGTTGAAGTGGTGTCTCTGATTGATACCTCACAGGTGAGAAAGCTTGCGTGTGATGTGGTCTGTTACTCGGGTGGCTGGAACCCACTGGTGCATCTTCATTCACATTCAGGCGCAAAGCCGGTTTACGACCCGCGTCTCGCGTGCTTTATGCCGGGTGAATCCGTTCAGTCCTCGTTCTGCGCAGGCGCGGTGCGAGGCGTATTTGATCTTAAAGGTTGTTTGCACGAGGGTCTGGCGGTTGGGAGGCGCAGTGTCGAAGCATTGGGTTTGAGGCCAAAAATGCCGCGACAGCCCGATGCATCCGATACACCAGAACTTCAGATAGAACCCATTTGGGAGATTTCGACCACATCCAGAGCCAAAGCATTTGTCGACTTTCAGAACGACGTGACGAGTAGTGACCTGAAACTGGCAGTGCGTGAGAACTATGCATCTGTAGAGCACGCCAAGCGCTACACGACTGCTGGGATGGCAACAGACCAGGGCAAAATCAGTAATACCAATGTAATTGGTCTGATCGCAAAGGAACTATCGGTTGAACCGGGTTCAGTAGGTACGACGACCTACAGACCCCCTTACAGTCCTATCAGTTTTGGAGCTATCGCCGGATCACATAACGGTCCGCTGATACTACCACTGAGAACGACACCCATTACCCAGTGGCATATAGATTCCGGTGCATCGATGAATGAAGCGGGCTCCAATTTTCGTCGACCATTTTATTATCCTGGGCCAGGGGAGGATATGCGGTCAGCGGTCAACCGGGAGGCATTGGCGGTACGAGAAAATGTAGGTATTTATGATGGTACGCCGCTGGGTAAGTTTGAGCTTCATGGTCCAGATGTGACAACATTTTTGAATCGCGTCTATACCAATAGCTGGGACGACCTGGAAATTGGGCAGGGACGGTTTGGATTGATGCTGCATGAGGATGGCCGTCTGCTTGATGATGGTGTGACGTTCAGATTGGGTGAGAACCATTACCTTCTTTCTGCTGGATCAGGAACTGCTGATGCGGTGTATACCCATATGGTGCGGTTACTCCAGGTCGTATGGCCGAACTTAAGGGTGTATGTCACAACAGTAACTGCCCAGTGGGTCAATATTTGCGTCTGCGGACCTAAAGCCAGGGAGGTTTTGGCTTCAACAGGGATTGATATCAATCTGGACGCCAATTCGTTTCCGTTTATGTCGATGCGCGAAGGCCAGGTGGCGGGAAAATTCTCTCGCGTTGCCCGTGTGAGCTATACCGGAGAACTCAGCTTTGAGGTCAATGTTCGTCGGCGTGATGGACTTGCAGTTTGGGAGGCCTTGATGGATGCGGGAGCCGCTTTTGGTATTACGCCGGTGGGTTCGGAGACCAGCGGTGTTTTGAGAATCGAAAAGGGTTATATCTCAGCTGGCGCAGAAGGTGATGGCATCACCAACCCCTTTGATGCTGGAATGAGTTGGGTGGTCAACATGAAAAAATCAGATTTTGTCGGCAAACGGAGTCTGGTTAGAGACCAGTCTGTTGATGGTCTCCGCCAGCAGGTGGTCGGGCTCCTGCCACAGGACGAACAATTCGTGATGGCCGAAGGCAGTGCCATTATCGAGCCCAAAGCCGTTGGTGAGATACCCGGCTTTTTGGGCCATGTCACGGCGTCATGTTTTAGTCCAAATCTCGATCGCTCCATATCCTTGGCGCTCCTCAAGAACGGGCGTGACCGGCACGGGGATACGGTTACTGTGTCGGGTCTGGATCGAACCATTGAAGCGCTGGTGGTACCACCGGTATTTATAGATGCCAAGGGCGAGCGCATGAGAAGCTGAAATGCCCTACGACGTGACTATTAAAAGACCAACACCTTGTGGCATGTTAATGCTGAAAGGTGATCGTATTGCCCAGGATCGCTTTTCTGAAGTTTTAGGGATAGACATTCCTCGCATATCGAATACCGCCACAGTCCATGACACATATTCCGTACTGTGGCTAGGTCCTGCGGAATGGTTGCTGATCGTGCCGGAAAGCGATGAAGATCGTATTGCCAGTGAGCTTTCTTATGATGCCGCCGATGATTGGGCAGTGGCCATTATTGTTTCTGATCATTACAGTATTATTACTATTCAAGGGTCTGAAACGACCGAGGTGTTGGCGCAAGCCTGTGGTATAGACATACATCCTCAGGAATTTTCGATTGGTCAGTGTTGCCGCTGTGCGTTTGCCCGAACAACGGCGATCGTGCGGCCGCTTGACAGCCAAGGTACTTATGAACTGATCTTGGAATCAAGCTATGTACAGTATGCCGAGCACTGGCTCTCCAGGGCAATCGGAGCCTGAAACCTTACTCCGTTGCTGCGAACATGAACAATACGGTACGGATCAATGCTGAAGAGCATAAATACTGGAACTCAGATTCTGCAGGCTACTGGGTCAGCCAGAAACCGGCCCTGGATCGGTTGTTGGCGCCTTGGGCTCGCCTCCTGTTGGAAGCGGCTGAGCTTTCTGGTGGGGAACAAATCGCCGATATTGGCTGCGGTACCGGTGCCACGACACTTAAATTTGCAGCGTCAGTGGGTCCCGGGGGTAGGATTACAGGAATCGATCTCTCCAGAAAGCTGATTGATTCTGCTATCAAATCGGCTCGTGAACGCGCCATAGAAAATGTTATGTTCGTCGAGGCCGATGCCGCGGAGTACCGTTTTCCCTGTCCCCAAGACCTTATAATTTCTCGCTGCGGGGTGATGTTCTTCGGTGATCTGGTGGCTGCCTTTTCGAACCTGCGGTCAGGCCTGGCAAGGACGGGTCGGATATTGCTTGTTGTCTGGCGGGCGCCAGAACAAAATGAGTGGTATCAGTTTCCAGTGCGCTGTGCCGCGGCCTTTTCCGATCAACAACCTGAACATGATCCGGATGTGCCGGGGGCGTTCACACTGGCAGATCCATCCAAAGTCAAACACATTCTCGAATCAGCAGGATATCGAAACATCCGTTTGCATGCAGTCACAGAGAAGCTGTGTGTGGGCCAGACAGTGAAATCGGCTGCAGACATGTTCATGGCGATGGGTACGATTCGAAATTTACTGGATCATGCGGACGCCGAGTTACTGGATAAGGTTAAGCGCCATATGATTCAGGGTCTTGAAGCTTACCGGCAGGAATCAGGGGTTTACATGAACGGCACCTGTTGGTTGGTGCACGCTAGTGCATAATAGATTTCTTGCAGTCCGAGGCGCCCACAAGCTTAAAATTTAATACCAGCGTACATGACGAGGACAGATTAATGCGTTTTGCAGTCTTTGGAGCCGGTGGACTTGGCGCCTATTATGGTGCACGTCTGGTGGAGGCGGGCCATGAGGTGTCGTTTATTGCCCGGGGGTCCCACCTTGAAGCCATGCAGAAAAATGGGCTGAAGGTAATTAGTCCAGTCGGTGACGTGTACCTGGAGAAACCACAGGTCACTGATCAGCCTGCTGATATTGGTGAAGTCGATGTGGTGATTATTGCCGTCAAGAGCTGGCACGTCGCCGAAATCATTCCGCTTCTGGGGCCCCTGTTGGGTGACGCGACCGTGATGTTGCCATTTTTGAATGGTGTTGACGCGCCTGACCAATTAGCAAGCACTTTTGGTGAGGAGAGCGTGCTGGGGGGTTTGTCTCGAATATTCAGCGAAATCGAGTCGCCAGGTGTCATTCGGCATCTGAACCCAGGAGCCTACATTGAGTGCGGTGAGCTCAATGGCGAAATATCTAGTCGGGTAGAGACGTTGGCCGATGTATTCCGGAGAGCCGGGATCGAGACTGAAGTCAGTGACAACATCCGCTGTGCACTTTGGCAGAAACTGCTACTGGTCGGATCCTGGGCCGGGCTGGGAGCGCTGTCGCAGAGTAGCTTGGGTGTGGTGTGCGACCAGCCTGAACTCAGATCATTGGTTGACCAGGCTATGGACGAGGGTATTGCAGTTGGTGGAGCGCTGGGATATCCCCTGCCAGATAACCTCAAACAGCAGATGTGGGACTTCTATCACGGAGTGCCACACGACACCACGGCATCGATGATGCGCGATATTCTGGCCGGAAGACCCTCTGAGCTGGATGCCTGGAACGGTGCAATCGTACGATTTGGTAATCAAGTGGGCGTACCGACACCCGTACACCGGTTTACTTATCATGCACTGTTACCAATGGAGCGTCGTGCTCGCGGGCAGCTTTAAAGTTACTGGTAAACCTGACCTAACGGGCTATACGAATGGTTGATTTGAATAGGGCTAGACCAAGTCTATTTTAATGGAAGCCTTTAATCCTGCTGTCCTCAACTGTTTGACGCTTATTGCCCCGGGAGTTTTGTAAAAACATTAACAGGAGAGACACGATGACCATTCATTCACTGTCGGCAAATCAAGTGACAGACCCTGTAACACAGGCCAGGATTGATCTGGCTGCCGCTCTTCGGCTCGCCGTACTGCATGAGTTGGAAGAGGGCATAGACAATCATTTCACCGTAACGGTGCCCGGTTATGAGGATCGTTATTTGACACTGCCCTTCGGTTTGCACTGGTCAGAAGCGAGGGCGAGTGATCTTATTGTGTTTGATGAGACAGGTCAGACCCTTGAAGGCACCGGATATGTGGAACTTTCAGCGCACTGTATTCACACGCCGATCCACCGGGTTACCGGTGCCCGCGTCGTGATGCACACTCACCAGACCTGGGCACTGGCGCTGAATATGTTAGAAGACAGTAGACTGATCCCAGCAAGCCAGACTGCTGTTTTTTTCTGTGATCGAATCGCTTATGACGATGACTATGCCGGCGCTGCTGACTCTCTGGTGGAGGGTGAGCGGTTGGCGGACCTGATGGGTGATCATGATGTGGTATTCATGAAGAACCATGGTGTGCTGGTGGTTGGGGAAACTGTGGCACAGGCCTATAAGCGTCTTTATCGACTCGAACGGGCTTGTCGAACTCAGGTGCTGGCGATGGCAACCCAGCGTGAACTAGCACTCATATCCGAGGATGTCATTAAGCAGGTCAAGTCACCTGTGCCACACGACCGCTTTTCACCGGCAGATCGTGATCGTTTGTATCTCGATGCCATGATGCGTGTACTGGACCGAGAACTACCAGGTTACGCCAGTTAATCTGTTGTTTACCGGACCCAGAAATCCGGATTTGCGGTCAGCCACTGTTCAAAATCAGAAAACATGCTGTCGATGTTATCCGGCAGAGTGTAGCCCAGGTCATCGCGTAGTCTTCCCGGGTCCAGAGGGGGTCGGTCAGTCGCTGAGTAAAGATCGATAGTCGGTGTGTCGTCTGCCTCTGCCAGCCGGTAACTGAAGCTGGGATAATACTGGGCAAGTCGTTTACACCAATCAATCGTACCCCACGTTCGGCACGCGGTAATGTTATATAGATCGTACTTGGGATTCTGATGTGACATAAGTGCGAGTAGGGCATCGGCCACATCGCGGCTGTAGGTCCAGTCCCGAGATTCATGCCGCTCAAGAATCACGGGTTCACCGCACTGGGCAGCGACTGAGGCCTGTAGGGGGGCACTGAGTGTGTCGCGAAACCCGGTGTCCCGTTCCCAGGGCCCGAATATCGAACTCAAGCGCACGCTCAGTGCGTCAAGACCTGTTAGTGCTGCGATTCGACGGGTCGTGATTTCAGTCGCAAATTTGCTCAGAGCGTACAGTGAGACAGGTCGTTCGCGGGTGTGTTCTTCGTGAAGTGTTGGAGGCCAGTCCGATTCATCCCCGTCCGGCAGTCCGTAGGCTGAACCGGAACTGAGATTGATCAAACGTCGAATGCCGGCCTTTGCGGCCAGCTTTGCCACGGTCGCAAGGCCAACGAGGTTTATCGATAAAACGCTTTCGGGTGTGTCACGCTCGCGTTCAGGACCTGACGTCACAGCAGCACCGTAGAAAACCTGCTCTATACGCTGTTCTGTCAACGTACTGGCGAGCGCCCCACTGTCGATCACGCTTTCCTGGATATGACACCAGGAACCGGGGAGACCATCGAAGGTACGTTGTGCAGCGCCAGGTACTGCACCTGGATCATAAATGACCACGTGTTCACCACTGCGCAATATAGCCTCAGCCAAGTTCAAGCCGATAAAACCGGCGCCACCTGCAATAAGTATATTCATTGGCGTCGGTATAACACGCCCGCATCAGTGGGTTTCGGGCTGGTCCTTTTCATGATTCGGGTTGACCAAGGGTTTATTGGGAATGTTGGTTAGCCCTTGGCGCTTTCAGGCCAGAGATAGCCGTCAAACCAGACCTGTTCTGGGGCTCGGTCGAAAACGGTCTTGTATTTCTGAAGTCCAGTACCACCCAGTTGTAAAGCAATCTGTCGGTAGCCCCGGCGACGGTAATCCCAGCCCTTCGCCCGAGTGACCTGTTCCAGCCAGTCACAAAGATGCAGTTCGCACAATTCCAGGAATACGGTGTTGGTGAGATCGATAAGTGAATATTCGAAGCGATCCTTGATCCGATAGGGTCCAAAACCCCTTGCAACCTCAGTGTCAAAATGACGGCGTTCGAGCGCGCAGTTGAGGTAGCAAAGAAACTCAGCGTGGTCACCGATCATGGAGCGAATTTCATCGCGTTGAGACAATGGCAGGGTGAATTCCTGAAAGATCTCCGTGCCATATATTGAATGAAAAAGACCAGCACGCGCTGCAGTTTCTGCCCAGCCCCAGGCTTTGAGATCGCGATAGACCCCGATACCATGGGCCAGATAAGATTTCCCGGTGTGCGGAACATCGACCGCTTCGACCCGCTGAAAGTACTGGGTTAGCGCTTTGAAGCTGTGTGTCGACGATTGGTCATTCATGGGTCACTTCGTCCGGTGTGTAGCGTACTTTCTTCATGAGGTTACGATTGAATTCCAGATATTCGGATTTGGACAGCTTGGGCCGCTGTCCAGCCAGAATTTTCTGTGCTTGACACCCTTCGTCGCAGAGAAGGTCGATCGCGGTCATAGCCAGTAGTTTGGCCATGTTGATGTAGACCGCTTCTTTGTCTGCCATAAGGTAGTCGTTGCCGTGACCGTTGCCTGTAGCGCCGAATATATAGGGATGAGTCACAGGCATAATATGACCGAGATCGCCCATGTCGGTGGATCCTGTGCGGTGATCTTCGATATAGAACTGATCTTCGCCGTAGAGAGATTTTACATTTTGCCCCCACAGTTCACTCATGGTGCGATTATTGGTTTGGGGCAGGTAACCTGCTGTGGTCTCGATCTCAGCGGTAGCGCCAATCGCAATGGCTGCGCCACGGACCGCGCGATCGACCTTATTGTTCGCATCGACTATGCCTTCTAGTGTTCTGCCTCGAACAAATGTCTCGACAATCACTTCTGCCGGTACAGCACTGACTGCATCTCCACCATGGGTAATAATGGGGTGAATGCGAATTGTATCTTCGTCATAAAACGTCTCGCGCAGAAACGCGATTGCCGTCATTGCTAGATTAGCCGCATTGAGGGCGTTAATACCGGCCTGCGGTCGAGCACCGGCGTGACTGGCTTTGCCCAGGAAGCGAATTTTCTTGATTACTGCGCCGTTGGATGAGTTTGCGACATGAGATGCAGTGTCATCATTTTTGGTGTGGCACATCAGAGCCATGTCCACATCATCGAAATGACCTCTGCGGATAAATTCAGCTTTGCCGGTCAGAAACTCAATGTGGTTCTGTTCCCGAAGGTCCAGACGGTAGCCGACCTCAATCAATTCTTCAGCGGGTACAGCGATAAATGCGATAGCGCCACCGAGTTGACTGCAGGTGTTCGAGGTAACGAGACCCATCGCTGCTCCCAACATTCCAGCAATCTGAGCGTTGTGTCCGCAGGCGTGGGCAGCCCCTGTCTCTGAATCGGCAAATGGATGATCGGGAATTCTAAGACTATCCAATTCGCCGATCAGTGCCAGTGTCGGTCCTGTAGCGCCACCGGCAATTGTTGCCTTGACCCCGGTAATGGCGAGCCCGGTCTGCGTCTCCAGGTCAAGGTCATTCAGCGTACGGGCGACCAGTTGTTCGGTTTTAACTTCCCGGAAGCCGGTCTCCGGATTTCGAAGGATAGATTCACCAATCGCGATGATGTCATCCCGTCGGGCATCTATTTCCGCACAGGCCTGGGTCTTGAGTTCTGTAGCTTTAGTCATGAGACGGAGTATCCATAATTTACAGGGTTGCTTCATATAACCGGTAGTGTGTTTCTAACATGCCCATATCGCGATATACCGACTGTGCGCCTGAATTGTCTTTTTCCACATATAGGCGAATGCCGTAAACGTCATCCTCACTTTGTGCAAGTTCACAAACATGCTCATAAAGTGTCCGGAATGCACCGCGACGGCGTTGGGCTTTGATGACATAGACACTTTGTATCCACCACCACAGGCCGTCTCGCCAGTCACTCCACTCCTTTGTGATCATCAGTGCGCCGACGACTGCTTTGTCGTATTCCGCGACTAGATAAAATCCATGTTCCGGTTGTTGAAAAAGCCGCGTAACGCCCGCGAGTACTGTGGATCGATCCAGCGGATGATCCTCGGTTTCCAGCGCCATGGCGATGTTAAACTCGGTCAGTGTCGGTGCGTCGGTTGCCGTGGCTCGACGTACGGTAATTCTGGGTGGCTTCATCGTTGTCAGATTTGTCTTAGAGTTGGGTCAGTGGAGTCATCGACACTAGATATATCATAATTGACAGGCGAGACAGGTAATCTTTGGGGTAAATGGAATGAATGAATCAATCAAAAACGTGTCATTTATCGGACTCGGAGTTATGGGTTATCCGATGGCAGGGCACCTCTCAAAGGCGGGCTATAGTGTTCGTGTTTACAACCGCAGTAAAGATAAAGCAAGCAAATGGGTTGAGGAATACGGTGGCGCCCAGGCGGATACGCCGGCCGAAGTTGCCAGCGGGGCGGACGTGGTTTTTGCCTGCGTTGGTAATGACGATGACATCCGTTCGGTGACTATCGGGTCGGACGGTGCTTATTCGGGTATGGCAGCCGGTGCTTGCTTCGTTGATCACACAACAGCGTCGGCTGAGGTGGCGCGGGAACTGTCAGCCCAGGCTGATGACCTTGGATTCAGTTTTCTCGACGCGCCGGTATCCGGTGGTCAGGCGGGTGCAGAGAACGGTATCCTGACTGTCATGGTTGGCGGTGAACCCGGTCCATTCGATCGCGTGAAACCGGTGATTGACAGTTATGCCCGCGCTTGTCAGTTGATGGGCCCGGTCGGAAATGGACAGCTTACAAAGATGGTCAACCAGATTGCGATTGCCGGACTCGTACAGGGTCTGTCTGAAGCGGTGAATTTTGCAGACAAGGCCGATTTGGATGTTAAGCAGGTGCTCGATGTGATCTCAAAAGGAGCAGCCCAGTCGTGGCAGATGGAAAACCGGGGCGTGACGATGTGCGAAGATAAGTTCGAGTTTGGGTTTGCGGTGGATTGGATGCGAAAAGATCTTGGCTTGTGTTTGGCTGAGTCCAATCGTAATGGTGCGCTCCTACCGGTTACCGCACTGGTCAATCAATTTTATGCCTCAATCAAGGCGCGTGGTGGTGGCCGCTGGGATACCTCGAGCTTGATACGCTTGCTCCGTCAAACCTGAGACTACGAATTACCCTTCAATGTCCTGCGGGTCCGAACCGGATCTGTTGGTGGAGTAAATCATGAAAGCAGTCAGAATTAATCTTTATAGCGATACACAGTCCCAACCCACTCCTGCGATGCGCGAAGCTATGGCATCAGCAGAGGTCGGTGATGAGCAGCACCGACTGGATCCGAGCGTCAACAAGCTTTGCCATGAGGTCACAGAACTTCTAGGCAAGGAGGACGCCCTGTTCCTGCCGTCCGGCACGATGTGTAACCAGATTTCATTGGCGGTTCACTGTGGGGCGGGGGATGAAATCATTGCAGATCAGTCTGCACACATCATCAATTATGAAGCCGGTGGTCCGGCTGTACTTTCACGGTCCCTCGTTCGTGCGCTCGATGGCGACTGCGGTGTTTTTGATGGGGAAGATGTTCAGAAAGCGATTCGGCCCAATTCCTATCATGCGCCAAGGTCCCGCCTGGTCGTTGTGGAGCAGACATCGAACCGAGGTGGTGGGGCCATCTGGCCGTTGTCGACGCTTCAGGGTGTTGCGACCGTCGCGCGTGAACATGGTCTGAGCCTGCACATGGATGGTGCACGGCTGATGAATGCTGTCGTGGCCTCCGGCGTCTCGGCGACGGATTTTGCGGCGACGGTCGATTCGCTGTGGCTCGATCTAAGCAAAGGTCTGGGTTGTCCAGTCGGAGCCGTGCTTGCAGGTACCCATGAATTTATCGATGAGGCATGGCGTTGGAAGCATCGCGTGGGTGGGGCAATGCGGCAGGCTGGAATCATAGCCGCTGCTGGCAGCTGGGCGTTGGCGAATCATGTTGAGCGCCTGGCAGAAGATCATAACAATGCCCGGCAATTTGCCAAGCGCGTATCAGAGATTCCGGGTGTTCATCTGGTGAACGAAGACGTGCAGACCAATCTTATTTTCTTCGATGTTTCAGGATCGCAGTTGCCTGCCCAGGACATCTCTGCCCGCTTGCGCGAACAGGGGGTATGGATTGGTGCAATCGATAACGAAAGAATGAGGGCCGTCACACACCTCGATGTCAGCCGGGATGATGTCAACGAAGCTGCGGACAGACTGGCCGATGTAATCAACGGATAGCGGTATTGCTGAGCACTCCAGCTTAGGACAGGACAACTGTGACAACATCGTGACGTGCACAGGTCGACTCAAGCCAGTAGGTTTACAGGAGTAGTTAGGTGCGCCAGTTCTCGCGCAGTCTACCGTGGTTCAGGGCCAGCCACTGCAGTGCGATCAGTGTCTTGGCGTTACAGATGTTGCCGTCCTCCAGTAGCGCAAGTGCGTCCGCCAAAGGCCAGCTCTCGGCTTTGATGTTTTCGCCTTCTTCGGCAAGCCCGTGATAACCGCCGACTGCAGATGCGTCAGTACGGCCACAGAACAGGTTGATCAATTCTGAACTGCCGCCGGGGGTGCTGAAGAAACGCCCGATCAACTCCAGTTCTGTGATGACGCATCCTGCCTCCTCCTGGGCCTCCCGGATGGCCACGTCACCGGCAGTCTCACCGGTTTCCATGACACCGGCAACGCATTCGAGCAGCCAGGGATGAGGCCACGATCCAGCCCAAGCCCCGATGCGAAACTGTTCGATCAGAACAATTTCCTGGCGATCCGGGTCATAGGGCAGCACAGCAGAAATTTCTTTCCGGTGCATGACTTCACGATCCAGTACTTTGCTCCAGCCGCCCTGGTAGTGTTCGTGTGAGAGTTTGTATCGGTCTACCTTGAGGTAACCACTGTAGACCGTGCTATGGTCCTGAACTCGAATCCCCAGCGGTGGTCTTTTCCGATTTTCTTCAGACATGGATGTTTTACAGAGGAGGGATTGCAGGCGTGCCTAGTCTGTCTTTCGAGGTCCCGATTACTTTTTCAATACAAAGCGCGATGGCAAGCAGTTTTTCTTCTGCACCGTGGCGTGCCATGATCTGCAACCCAACAGGCAGGCCTGCATTATCCAGTCCGACAGGTAATGTCAGAGCACACAAACCCAGAGTATTGCCGGAGCAGGTGTTGCGCAGCGACATCAGGTTAAGCGGTCCGTAGCGATCGGCCTGTTGAACATCATCGAGCCTGGGTGGGGTGATGGGCACTGTCGGACTTACGATAACGTCGCTGGATTCAAACCTGGAATTTGCACTGAGTTGCAGTTGGTTGATATGCCGACGGCGTTTCAGGTATTCCGTTGCCGACATGGAAGCACCACCAAGGATTCGCTGAGACACAAGGGGATCCAGCATGTCGAGCCACTCGGGCATTTTGGTGGACAGTAACTCGTAGATTTCGGCCGCCGTCACGTTGCCGGCCTTAAGTAATTCAATGGCAGCGCTGACTTCAGGTAAGTGGGCATCTGTCATACGAACTCCTTTCTGGCTGAGTTCGTTTAGAGCGGCCTCTACTGATTCAACAATTCCAGGGTCGCATTCTTCCCACAGTACCGAGTCTCCCCGGCCAATTACAAAATCGCCGGTTGTGCAGTGACTCGCCTGATCAATAAATTCTAGTGCGCGTCCTTGGTGTTCAGGGTCCATTGCTGCAAAGCCAAAAACCGCATCTGCAACGGTACGCGTCAGAATGCCCGCGGTATCAAGGGTCGGGCTCAGCGGAAAAATGCCCTCCAGTGACCATCGTCCAAAGCTGGTTTTGAGCCCGACGTTGCCGGTCATACTGGCTGGTATCCGAACCGATCCTGCAGTGTCTGATCCCAGCGCAAGCAGGGCAGTGCCCTCCTGTAGGCTGACACCCGCGCCGCTGCTTGAGCCGCCTGGCACACGGTGTTCTGTTGAATCCCACGGGTTTCTTGGCGTCCCCCAGTGGCTGTTAACTCCTAAGCCGCCATAAGCGAATTCGACCGTATGGGTTTTCCCAATAAAGACAGCTTGTTGCCCGTTAAGACCGGTGATAACCGGTCCTTGTGTCATCAGGCTGTCCGGAATGGAAACCGGTGACCCGGCGAAGGTCTGTAGGCCATCGACGTTGTAAAGGTCTTTGACCGATACGGGTATGCCCTGGAGAAGTCCATGGTCTTCTCCAGCGGAAAAAGATGCATCTGTCCTGGCAGCTGCGTTGCGGGCATCCTGCGGCTGCCAGTATTTATAAGCACCAAGCGCCGTGTTGTGTTGTTCTATGGCTTGTTCAGTAAGGTCTCCCGCCGTCATGTTGCCACTGCGAAAAGCGGTGTAGAGCTCAAACAAAGACAGGTGCAATGGGTTGCTGGCCACGTTTCCTTACTCCTCGGCAATGCGGTTATGTGGACTGTTCAGCGGTGCTGAAACGGCTGACGCCACCATATGGATCAAACTCAAGTCGGGCTGGTTTGTGCCCGGTGTATTGTGCAAACTGTATCAGATCTTGCACAGATATCGTGGTGGTATGGTGATTGTCCAGTGGATGCAGATGGATTACTTCGTGATCAAGCAGCGAGATATCAATAGCGAATTGAACTAAATTTCCAGTGTCATTGATCAGTGCCAGTGGTGAGACAGCACCTGGCGATACACCGAGATGTCGGCCCAGCCTGTCTTCGGACGCGAAAGAAAATCGACCGTTTGAGCCCGTGTACCCCATCGCTGCGGCGAGAGCCTTGAGATTGATTCGGCGGTCTTCATTACAGGTGATGAGCCACATTACACCTTTCTTGTTGCGCATAAACAGGTTTTTGGTATAACCGCCGTGAGGATCGGTTTCACGCAGGCTTTTGCTCTGGGCCACCGTAAACATGGCCTCATGACTCACCGTTTTGTGCTCTATTTTTAGCGCTGAAAGAAGTTCAAGCAGCGCAATGTGAGAGCATGGCTTAGAACCATCATCAAGCATCATCGATTTGTGATTGATATTCATTACCGTGACATGTGAACCAACAGGTGAGCGCTATAATGGCCAGGCGATGGTTGACTGTATGCGTAGCCTCAATTCTGCCACAGACACTGGAGTTTTCTTGCACGATGCCTCAACGAACCACCCGCAGTTCATCAAAGCACAAACCTAGTAAGCCGATTCCGCCCGCGCGAGATCTCGAACGAGTCTTGCTCTCAGACTTCACGGAACGGTCATACCTTAACTATTCGATGTATGTGATCCTGGATAGGGCCTTACCACGTTTGTCCGATGGCTTAAAACCCGTTCAACGCAGAATCATTTACGCAATGTCTGAATTGAGCCTTAATGCCAGCAATAAACACAAGAAGTCTGCAAGAACCGTGGGCGATGTACTCGGAAAATTTCATCCACACGGCGATTCAGCATGCTATGAGGCGATGGTGCTGATGGCTCAGTCGTTCAGTTTTCGCTATCCCTTGATCGATGGGCAGGGGAACTGGGGTTCACAGGATGATCCAAAGTCCTTTGCTGCAATGCGCTACACCGAGGCCAGGTTGTCACGGTTTGCCGATGTGCTGCTGTCGGAACTTGGCCAGGGTACGGTCGACTGGGGGCCAAACTTTGATGGCACGCTGTCAGAGCCCAGAAACTTGCCATCGAGGTTGCCGACCATTCTGATGAATGGTGCTTCCGGAATTGCAGTCGGTATGGCAACCGACATCCTCCCACATAACCTTCGCGAGGTTGTGTCGGCGTGCGTGCGCTTGCTCGAAAACAGTCGGGTCAGTATCGAAGGGCTGACAGAGCATATTCGAGGACCGGACTTTCCGACCGAAGCAGAGATCATCACACCAGTCGAGGAAGTGCTTGAGATTTATAAATCTGGCACAGGATCTATTCGCCAACGCGCCGTGTGGGTGGGGGAAGAGGGTAATATCATTGTGACTGCGCTGCCTTATCAGGTATCGGGAGAACGAATAGTCGAACAGGTTGCCGCACAGATGTCGGCTAAAAAACTGCCTATGGTTGACGACATTCGTGATGAATCAGATCATGAAAATCCGACCCGCCTGGTGATTGAGCCACGGTCGAACAGAGTGGATCATTCAACGTTGATGGCACATCTGTTTGCGACGACTTCGCTGGAGCAGAGTCACCGTGTCAATATGAATATTATCGGCCTTGATGGGAGGCCTAAGGTCTACAATCTCAAGGAGTTGTTGCGTGAGTGGCTTGATTTCCGTCTGGTCACTGTCAAACGTCGACTTCAGTTTCGTTTAGACAGAGTTGTCAAACGATTGCATATCCTTGAAGGGCTGCTCATAGCGTTTCTGAATCTGGACACGGTCATAATAATCATACGCAAGGAGGATAAACCAAAACCTGTGCTGATGCGGCGCTTCAAACTGTCGGAAGTTCAGGCAGATGCCATTCTCGATCTTCGCCTGCGCCAGCTCGCTCGACTGGAAGAGATCAAGATTAAAGGAGAAGAAGAAGAACTCGCACGTGAAAAAGATGATCTTCAGAAGATTCTTAAGTCCCGGGAAAATCTGAAACGGGTTGTCCGGGATGAACTGCTTGCAGATGCAGAAGAATTTGGAGATGAACGCCGGTCACCTTTGGTACAGCGAGAAGCTGCACAGGCGCTGAGTGAAACAGATTTGATTCCATCAGAACCAATCACGGTCGTCCTTTCCGAGAAAGGATGGATTCGTGCTGCCAAGGGTGCGGATGTTAATCCGCGAGAGTTGAATTACCGTGGTGATGACGGATACCTTCATTCTGCTGTAGGGCGCAGCAATCAGATGCTTCTCTCGATAGACTCGACGGGCAGAACCTATACCATGCCGGCACACACGCTGCCCTCCGCCCGGGGGATGGGCGAACCGGTCAGCAAGCAGTTGAAGCCGCCACAGGGTGCGATTTTCAAAGGTGTCATGATGGGATCTCCTGAGACACAGTATTTGCTGGCGACTGATTCTGGCTACGGATTCGTGGCGCCGCTAGGAGAATTGGTAAGCCGCAATAAATCAGGCAAAGCTGTGTTACGTGTCCGTGATGTTGGCGTTCTGTCGCCTCAACTGATACATGATTACGAGGATGACTGGCTTGCAGCAGTGACCAGTGTAGGCAGGTTGCTGGTATTTGCGTTGGCCGATCTGCCAGTGATGTCCAAGGGTAAGGGAGTCAAGATCATCAATGTTCCGACTGCCCGGTACAAATCGGGTGAAGAGAGGCTGGTTGCTGTAGTCGTTTTCCGTGAGGGTGACAAGTTACGGTTGTACAGTGGCAAGCAGTATATGAAGCTGAAGCCAGCCGATATTGACGTTTACCTAGGATCTCGGGCACAGCGTGGCGGAAATCTGCCGCGAGGTTATCGTCAACCTACTGCGCTGGAAATTGACCGAGGAGACCCCTAAGACGGTCTAGTTCTGTTTGCCGGGTTCTGACACGAGAACGACCAGACCACTGCCGACCACCAGCAAAGCACCTGCGATCACCGTGGCTGTGGGCAGGTCGTGAAAAATTACCCAGCCGTAAAAAGCAGCCCAGCCCAGTGTGCTGTATTCCAGCGCACCAACGATGTAGACCGGCGCATACTTGAAACCGTTGGTCAGGAAATACTGACCCCCCAGGCCTATCAAGCCCAACAAGAGCATTAAGGCGAATTCGTTGGCCGATGGTTGAATCCACAGAAAGGGCGCCGCCAAGGCTGAAACAAGCAGAATCAGTGCTGAGCCTGTCAGTAGCATTAACTCGGTCGATTCTGAGACCGACATTCGGCGGGTTTGTATAGCGAGTGCCGCAAACATCAAGCAGCCGAACAGTGCTGCGCCAGCGCCTAACCAGTCGACTTCACTGCCGCCGGGTTGCACAATAAATATGACACCAATAAATCCAGCAATGATGGCCAGAATTTGTCGTCCGTTGGGGTGTTCTGCAAGTACGAGACCAGACAATAGTGTTAAAAAGATAGGGTATGAGGCAACGATCGATACTGCGTCGACCAATGGCATTCTAGAGATAGCAAAGTAGTAGCTTAAGAACGCGATCAGATTAAAGAACGCTCGAAGTATGTGCGCTGCTGGTTTTGTGGTGGCTAAACCTTGCCAGCCATGTCGAGCACGAACAGCAAGAACCATCAAGGGTACGCTGAGGGCGCTGCGAATCAACAGCAACTGTAACAGCGTATAGTCGTCAGACAGCCATTTGATCAGTGCATCCTGGGTCGAAAAGAGCAGGCAGGCCAGTAGCGTATACAGTGCACCGCGCCAGTAGCGATTGTCGGGTCTTGCTTGAAGTCCAGCCACTGGCTATGGTGCTCCGTTCTGGTGCCGGTCGCTGAGGTCAGCGGTCGATAATGGGTCGGCTGTGCAGCACTAAAAGGGCAGTTTCAGTTCAGGCTGAAGTGCCAGAAGCTGGGTGCGGAATTGTTCTTGGATTTCGATCAGCTGTTGTTGGTTGTTAGCTTCAAATCGCAGGATCACCGTGGGCGTGGTGTTAGAGGCTCTGGCGAGGCCGAAACCGGTCTCAAAGTCCACACGTATGCCGTCAATGGTGCAGATCTCTCCGGTTGGAAACCACGCGTTCCTGACCAATTGCTCGACCAGTGCGTGGTGTTTCCCTTCTTCCATTTCAAGCCGCAATTCGGGCGTATTGACGAGTTCCGGGATGCTTTTGAATACCGCTGTGGGGGTTTCGTCCTGTGCGGACAGTAATTCACACAGTCGGGCTGCAGCATAGATACCGTCATCGAATCCATACCAGCGTTCCTTGAAAAAGATATGTCCGCTCATTTCCCCTGCGAGTACTGCACCAGATTCTTTGAGCTTTGCTTTGATAAACGAATGTCCGGTTTTCCACATAGTAGGTAGTCCACCGGCTTCTCGGATCGCATCGGGTAGGACCTTGGAGCATTTCACATCGTAGATGATCTCAGCACCGGGATTTCGGGACAGCACATCCCGGGCAAATAGTAGCAGTTGGCGATCGGCAAAAATAATATCACCGGTGCCTGATACAACGCCCAGTCGGTCGCCATCCCCGTCCAGAGCCATACCGAAATCTGCTTTAGTTGCAATAACTGTTTCAATCAGGTCATTGAGGTTTTCGAGTTGGCTGGGATCCGGGTGGTGATTGGGAAACGTACCGTCTACTTCAGAGAAAAGTTCGGTGACGTCGCACCCGATTTCCTGTAACAACCGGGGCGCGATACTGCCCCCGACACCGTTACCGCAGTCAAGGACTACCTTGAGCGGGCGTTGGAGTGTGATATCGCCAGTGATCCGCGCAGCGTAAGCTTCAATGACTGATTCATAATGATGGGACCCGTTTCCACTGAGCAGGTCTTGTTCTTCAATACGTTTACGTAGCATTTGAATTCGGTCGCCGGCCAAGGTTTCGCCGGCGATCATGACTTTCAGGCCATTGTATTCGGGCGGGTTATGACTTCCGGTGATGGAAACAGCGGAACCTGTCTCCAGATGGTGCGTTGCGAAGTAAGTTACGGGTGTAGGAACCATGCCGATATCAATTACGTCGCAGCCGGTAGAGCGAATACCCTCTGACAGTGCGGTTGCCAGTGACGGACCGGACAGGCGGCCATCACGGCCGATCACAACGCTTCGATCACCCGCCAGCGTGGCCTCAGTGCCAATGGCTTGGCCGATCTGGTTGGTGACAGTTTCTGTCAGGGATTTATCGACAACACCGCGTATATCGTAGGCTTTGAAAATTTCTTGAGGCAGTTTTGTCATAGGCAGAACAACTGTGGCATGAATTGGCGCCACGCAGTCTAAATCACGATGAGGTGAATGGGGCGTTTATATCACAATGATTTGATGGAAACCTTGAATCTAGAGTTGTTTGTTTGTGCGGCTCGCACAATCGTTCTTCAGCACAGGAAATTCAGGGTGAGAACTACCATCGGTGGATCCTGTGATGGTTGCGATGGGATATGGAAAGTATTCTGTTGCTCTCAGAGTAAGTTTGACCTCAGTTCTGTTGAAAAATGTGTTGAGCGTATCCACATACTTCCCGTAGACTGATTCAATTCAGCACAGCGCGCCAGTAGCATGAGAAAAGGATCCAATGCTTGAAACTCGTCGGAATGGTCGGATGCTTGCACCCTGGACCTACACTAGCGAGGAGTTGTGTGAACTCGAGATTGATCATATTTTCCGGCATCAGTGGATATTGGCTGGACATATATCTGAACTGACCCAAACGGGAGATTATCTAACTTTTAATCTCGCCAAAGAGCGGGCTGTACTGGTCAGGGATGAAAGTGGTGAGATTCATGCTTTTCACAATGTCTGTCGCCACAGGGGATCTCGTGTGGCTCCGGATCGACAGGGTAACTGCGGTCATGTGCTTCGTTGCCCTTTTCATGGTTGGACATATCAGCTGAATGGAACGCTGAAGAGCGTGCCCAGGCCTCAGGGCTTTCCTGAATTGAAAAAAGATCATAATGCGCTGGTGCCTATAGATCTGGAAATATGGAATGGCTTCATATTTATCTGTTTTGAAGGCGCACAAGGCCGGTCTGTAGCCAATCAATTTGGTGTTATCAGCGGAAAAATCACGTCATACCAATTAGAAGAAATGGTGCCCTGGGGGGCCGAGTATGATGAAGTGGTGGATTACAACTGGAAATTCTTTCACGACGTAGACAACGAGGGTTACCACGTGCCAGTTGCGCATCCAGCGCTGCAGGAACTCTATGGGCGAGACTACTGTGACAGTTATCTGGGGAATATTCCGATGACCACGGGTGTCGTAGATGATCATCCGGCGAGCAGTTGGAGTGTCGCGCGTTATAAGTCACTGCTTCCCAGACAGGCGCATCTGCCTGAGGAAAATCAGCGTTTGTGGCTTTATTTTGGTCTTTTCCCCAATACCGTGATCTACTTCTATCCGGAAAAAGCGGGCTTTTACATGTCACTGCCGCAGGGGGCGGCGACTACCCGGGTCATCAGCCGTGAGTACCGGCTGCCCGGCGAAAACCGCGAGCTGGCGGCGGTACGATATCTCAGTGGGCGCATCGATCAAATCACCGGGCGTGAAGACCACGACCTGGTGCGTGGGCTGCAGGAGGCAGCCCACACCAGCGTATTCCCGATGAATAACTTGTCGGACCTGGAAGACGGTGTCCTTCAGTTTCACCAGCAGTTAAAGGCCTTGGTTCCTGTAATGTCGCTTGAGGCCTCCCCGGCACCGGGCACCCTTGCCGACGTTAATACCACCCTGCTCAACAGTAGTAGCTAACGACTTTGCGATTGAGCACAATGCGGAGATCCCGATGACTAATTCAGATTTTGTCCCTACTGATGACCTATCGACCATTCGTGAAATGGATGAACATGTTGTACATCCCTGGGAGTCTTTTGATCGACCAAATACAAGTCGTACGATTATTGATTCAGGTGCAGGAGTGTACGTTTACGATGATCAGGGAAATCGATTGCTGGACGGACCAGGCGGTATGTGGTGTGTCAATGTGGGTCACGGCCGCCAGGAGATTGCCGATGCAATCGCTGATCAGGCCGCTCAATTGTCTTATACCAGCCCATGGAGTCATCCAACAGCACCGGCGGCACGATTAGCTGATCGGCTGTCAAGCGTCGCACCTGGCGATCTTGATCATGTTTTCTATACCACAGGAGGTTCTACAGCAATCGATTCTGCACTTCGATTTTGCCTGTTCTACAACAACGTACTTGGTCGCCCTGAGAAAAAACAGTTTATTACCCGTCATGATGCCTATCATGGCAGCACTTATCTTTCTGCTGCTGTGTGCGGTAAGTCGCGTGACAAGAACTGGCTGGACACTCAGCTCGACCAGGTTCATTTCGTATCTTCTCCAAACAGCTACCGCAGTGCCGGGGGTCTGGATGAGGCGGCTTTCTGCCGGAAACTTATCGCTGAACTGGAAGCAAAAATTCTTGAAGTTAAGCCGGAACGTGTCGCCGCATTTATTGCAGAGCCAATACTGGCATCAGGCGGCGTGATCGTGCCCCCGACGGGCTACCATGCTGCCTGTCTGGAGGTTTGTCGCCGACACGACGTGATCTATATCTCTGACGAGGTTGTGACGGGTTTTGGGCGTCTCGGTGACTGGTTTGCATCGGAATCGGTATTTGATATCACGCCCGATATCATCACTTGTGCCAAAGGGCTAACCTCAGGTTACGTGCCTTTGGGTGCTGTGCTGATCTCAGATCGCCTCATTTCAAACGTAGGAGGTGATGGTGAGCGAGGTGCGGTGTTTTCTAATGGATTTACCTACTCAGGTCATCCCGTATCCTGCGCTGCCGCACTGGCAAACATGGATATTATTGAAGGAGAGGGGTTGCTCGAACATGCCCGCGAAGTCGGACCTTACCTGCAGCAACAGCTGTCGACGCTGATAGACCTGCCGATCGTAGGGAATGTTCGGGGCCTCGGTCTGATGGGGTGTGTTGAGTGTGTCGTCGATCATGAGTCACACCAACCACTTATGCTGGATTATGAAGTCGGCAATCGAATTGATGTGCACTGCCAGAAGCTTGGTTTGTTAGTCCGGCCGCTGATCAATATGTGTGTGATGTCGCCGCCCATCATCATCGATCATGAACAGATCGATGAGCTGGTCCGAGTCTTACGATTGGGCATTGAACGCACTATCGATGATCTCGAAAAGGAGGGTGTCGCCGGTGGTTTGTGATACGGGGCCGGTCACTCTAACCGAGCGAAGTGATCAGGTGAAAGAAACGTCGAAAAATGCCAGTTGCCTGCAGTTGATTGCTCGGTCCAGCAGGGGCAGGTTAGACGCCTTTTGAATGCTGGATTAATCAGCAAAGGGAGTCTTAATGCTGCCTAGGCTCACCAGTGTGATCAGTGGTAACCAGGGGAAAATAGATATGGTCGCAGCTCGAGATGCCCTTGCTAGTGTCTTATAATCGCCCCACCTTGTTTTCGATCCCAGCCCATCTTTGCCAACATTACTGTCGCTGGACGACCCCCAATTGGGATGGGTGGATCGATTCGAACCTATTCGAGATGTTGCCGGAGTTTGTGCGCGAGAACCCCGAGGAGATTGTCGTTCTGCCGGAGTCTTCGGTAGTTCGTGACGCGCGAAATCTGCTCAACCGTGTCAGCGTTGGAGAGGCCGACGTCTGGTTGAAACGCTTTCGCGCGGCTCATGCCGTGGATGCGGCAGTGTATGCCTTTCGGGCGGGAAAGTGTGTCCAAAGTTGGAATAAATCATTTGCACTGATAGCGTGCGGTTTCGACGTTCCCAAACCTTTGTTGGGATTACGTCGACGCGGCGTAGGTCAGGGCGCAGTGGGGTTATACGGATCACAGCATGTCGAATCCACGCCCCTTCGCAGCTTTCTGTCTGAGAGCCATCCAGAAGAAGATATGATGACGCTCATGCGACAACTGGGAGTGTTCGTGGCCCGGCTTCACGATCACGGTTTCCGCCACCGGGACCTACGCCGTGGAAACGTGTTGGTCCAAAAAAGCAGTGACGACTCATACAGATTCTTCCTGGTCGACGTAAACCGTCTACAGCGCTATGAGTCACTCAACTGGATTCAGAGGATTCGGGAGTTGGAACGGCTTTTCCTGGTTGGGCCAGAGGCTGAGTGGTTCTTTGAGGGCTATGGGACTGATCAGAGCATAGGGCAGGCAGCCATCGACTATCGTCGTCGAGTGCGTTACGCAGAAGCTCTCGAGAATCGTAGGTTGGGCAGGCTTCGCAAGAAGCTGTGGTACTATTTCTGGGAGTTGCGTGCCTACCCGCCTGGTGTGCGGGGTTCCCGTCCTTTGTCCGCGTGGCTTGACGGAGTTTGTTCGTCGCGCGGAACCAATGTTCTCAGGTAATGAGCCATGATGGACGCTGATCGTGCGGCCTATCTAAAGAAACGTTATCGGCGGTCGCAGTCGATTCTCAACCGCCGTGAGCAAAGGTTCGTCGATGCCATGTTGGCTCAGGTCGATGGCCCTCTGGAACAGATTATTGATCTGCCCTGCGGGCATGGTCGTTTTACTCCACAGTTGCGACGGGCTGCCAGTCAGCGTCTGGTGTGCGCGGACCTGCGGCTCGAACACATCAATGCGCTCGTCGGAGCCGAGGATGCGGTCGGTACGCCGATAGAAACGTCACAGGTAGATCTGTACCAGCGGTTACCATTTGCCGACAAGGAGTTTAATCTGGTATTCAATTTTCGATTTTTTCACCACATTCGCGACGACAATCACCGCCAGCATGTCATCGCCGAACTGTCTCGAATATCGGGGCATTATCTCATCGTATCTTATTACGCAAATTCGGCGGTACATGCGTTGCAGAAGAGGCTGTGGCGACGGACGGGCCACACAAGAGATCTGCCGATGATAAGTACTTCGGAACTTCACCGGTGCTTCCGTCAGCACGGGTGCGAGATTGTTGAAGATCGTGCAGTGCTACCAGGGATACACGCTCATCACATCGCCTTGATGCGTCGTACCTAGGACGGGTCATAATTGCCGACCGCTTTACTGGAGGCTAGGAATCGATCGGATGTCGTGCCCTTAATAAAAATTTTGGTGCTTCCAGTGGCCGTTCCAAGGGACGTAGTCGATCTCCTTGAGTTTCGGGAACACTCGTTTCTGGAGATGGTAGAAGCGGCTTGCGACAACCCTACATGACAGAAAACCTGCCGGCCTGATAGTGATTCAGTTAACTATTACGGCTCTTCCCATAGCCGTTGTTACTGTTGTCGTTCATCGCTGGCAACAGTAGCCAGATGATTGATCAGATCTATAAGTTCGTTGTGACCACCTGCCAGAGAGACTTTGCTTCTATACTTGCCATCGATAATGATGGTGGGTACGCCGTCAGTTTCGTAACGTGGTGTCATATCCAGCGCGTGCGAAACCATTGAGTCAACACCAAAAGACGTAAAAGTATCGAGCACAGAATTTCTGTCTACACCGTGTTCTGCAGCCCAGTTGGCGAACTGTTCAACGTTAACAATTCTTTTCCTTTCTTTATGGATGGCATCAAAATAGGGTTCGTGTAGCTTATCTACAAGATCCAGGGCAACCAGTGTGTAGTACACGCGGGCATCAAAGGACCAGGTTCGGTTTAATATCGCTGGCATACGGACAAACTCAACGAATTCTGGTTTATTCTTGAGCCATTGTTTGAGGTAGGGTTCTAGATGATAGCAGTGCGGGCAGCGGTACCAGAACAGTTCCAGTACCTCGATATTGTCGCCTGTATGTACTGGTTGAGCGGTGTTCAAGCGATGGTAGTTGACCCCCGACTCGATCTCCTGGGCCGCGGTCTGTGCCCCGACCAACAACGACAGGATCAGAATTAACCATTTTGTTCGCATCTTTTCTCTCCGTTATAAGAAGAACGTTCTGCTTGACCGTTAGGCTTTGACACGATTGCGCAGTCGGTTCAGCAGTTGTGTTCTCAAGCCACCAAAACTGCCGTTACTCATTGTCACAATCGTGTCCTTGGGGAGGATCTGGTCCATCACCGTCTCGGTAATGTCAGAAACCTCGTCGCATACTTGTAGTGTAGTGTGCTCTACGTGGGGTGCAAGTGAACCTGGATCCCAGCCTAGGTGTGCTGCCCGTAAAATAATAGCGATGTCAGCAGCTTTAATGGCATGGCACAGTGTTGCTAGGGGGTGGCCCTGTTTCATGGTGTTCGACCTGGGCTCGATGATAGCAATCAACCGGTTTCGACCTGCTCGGGCTCTCAACGCATCCAGAGTCACTCTGATGGCGGTGGGGTGATGTGCAAAGTCGTCATATAGCTGCACACCATCTGGGGTTTGTATCACCAGTTCAAGGCGCCGTTCGGGTAGCTTGAACGATGTGAGCGTCGCACAGGCCGACGCACCGGAGACACCCAGGGCGTTTGCGGCTGCAATTGCGCCCAGTGCATTGGTTTGATTGTGTGTGCCGATGAGGCGCCAGTTAACGGTGCCATGTTCTTCACCACGGTACATAATTCGGAATTGCTCATGCCTTCCATCATGGACGAGGTGCCACTCACAGTTGGATTGGGTATCACAGCTAAAACGTTCAATGGGCGTCCAGTATCCTGCCGAGAGAGTATGTTCCAGGCTGGGATCGTCACCGTTCGTGATAAGAAGACCGTCAGGCGGTACCATTCGAATCAGATGATGAAATTGCTTTTCGATGTCCTCGATTGAGTTGAAGATATCGGCATGGTCGAATTCCAGATTGTTGAATACTGCAACATCGGGATGATAGTGGACAAATTTAGAACGCTTATCAAAAAAAGCGGTGTCGTATTCATCCGCTTCGACTACAAAAATGTCTCCACTGCCGTGCCGGGCTGATACGCCAAAGTTTCCCGGTACACCGCCTATAAGAAATCCTGGCGCAAGGCCGCATTGGTCTAGGATATGTGCCAGCATGGCACTGGTTGTCGTTTTACCATGCGTGCCGGCGACAGCCACTACCTTTCGTTTTTTTAGAATGTTTGCGTACAGCCATTCTGGTCCGGAGGTGTATGGCAGGCGTTTCTCCAACATCGCCTCGACCTCTTCATTTCCCCGTGAAAGTGCATTACCCACCACAACCAGGTCTGGTCGTGGTGACAGATGAGTTGCTCGGTAGCCAGTAGAGACTTCAACATTGTGTTCAGCCAGGAGCGTGCTCATGGGCGGGTAGGTATTGCTGTCAGAACCACTAACCTTATGCCCCATGTTGCGGGCCAATAACGCTAATCCGCCCATGAATGTGCCGCAGATACCCAGAACGTGGAGGTGCACGGTGTTTAAGGTGAAGGAGAGCCTATCAGCATTGATATGATAAAAAGAACCGTCGCCTGACAGAGGATTACCAGTAGGATTGCACCTCCGATTCTGATCTCCAATGCCTGGCGTAGAATTGATGCCATGACGGTTAGTGACCAAATTGCTATGGCAGCGACAATGATCAGTGGCAGGGTCACCACCAGTTGTCCCGTATCCGGGGACACTAGGGACTCCTGCCAGCCAAAAAGCGGCAGTGTGAGCAGTTGCAGTACAGTGGTTGCGCCGAATATTCCGGTGAGAGTCTGTACCCAACGTTCTGATTTTTTCTTGAAATTGAGTGCCAGCCAAATCATGCCGCTGAAAAGAATGATCTGACAGCCTGACAGTAGAAGCCCTCTTATCAAACCTTCTTCTGGTGCTGCGTTGGCAGCTGCACTGAGAACAGCTGCCAGGCCGGTGACAAGGAGCAGTGCTTCAGATCTCGGAATGTTTTCCGCCTGCTGCCTGAAAAGACAAAGATCGATAAACAGGCGCAGGTAATTGATCATATCTGGATAAAAAAACGTGGAGGCGTATATCTCATACCGACTACAGTAATGCTAATGATATCATTTCTTCATGACAGAGCAGTTTCTTTGAGATCTCTAATTCGACACTGGTTCATTTATTGGATCTAAATTCAGCCACTAGATCAGCTGGCAACAACATATTTAGAGCTGAAAGTATTTAACCGATGACAGAACTTATTCAGACATCCGGCGCACTAGACCAGTTCTGTGAGGACATGTCTCGTTCGCCCTGGGTTGGTGTTGATACCGAGTTCGAGAGAATTCGAACGTACCATCCCAGGCTTTGCCTGATTCAGATTTCGACGCCGCATCAAACCGTCTGTATCGACCCACTCGTGGGCCTTGATCTCACACCTGTCGCCCGACTCCTGGGTTGTGATGGGCCGTTGAAAATTATTCATTCGGCACGGCAAGACCTCGAAGTGATCAACCATGAAATTGGTGTGGTTCCATCGCCCTTGTTTGATACGCAGATTGCAGCTGCGTTTTGTGGTTTTGGTGAACAGGTGGGTTACGCCGCACTTGTCGAAGCAATCTGTGATATTAAATTGGCCAAGGGCTATACGCGGACAGCCTGGTGCAAACGCCCACTCAGTACAAACCAGATTGCTTATGCGCTGGACGATGCAAGGTTTCTTGGCAGATTGTATGAATATTTGGAGCGCTATCTGCAGAGTTCACAACGCCTGTCCTGGGCGCAAGAAGAATTCAACATCTTATCGGGCACAGATATGCTGGAAGCATCCAAGTCAGCGGCGATCGAGAAAATCTCCAACGCAGCACGGGGTTTGACCCAGGTAGGCCAGAGTATCGCTACCGAGTTGGCGAAGTGGCGTGAACAGGCAGCAATGCATTGCGACCAACCCAGGCAGTGGTTGTTATCGAATGATCAGTTACTGACCATTGCAGCAGCAGACCCGTATTCTGTTATCGAACTTGCGCAGATTGATAATGTGGCGGCGGAGTTCTGCAAACGCTGGGGCGAGCCAGTCATTGCTGTTGTTGAGTGTGGTCGTGACAAAGCTGTTCAATTTCCGGTTCGAGACCGTCCGGGGAGATTACCACCCAGGCAGAAAGCGCTGGATAAGGTGCTGTGGAAAGAGTTACAAAAGATCAGCGATGTCGCCGGTCTGCCGCCGTCACTCATTGCCAGACGAGATGATATTCGGGCGCTGGCTGCCGGTAAAAGGGATCTTCTGCTGTTAAGAGGATGGCGCAGCGAGATTGCGGGTAAAGCCTTATTGCACTGTATTGATAGATATATCAATTAAGGGTCTACACGGGCCCGACCCTTGGGTACAATTAATTTGCTAAGTACCGAGAACTGGGTAACCCAAGGAGGCTGCAAATGATACGTCACTATACAATTCTTTTGCCGTTCAACAATGCGCAACCAACAGCAACAGTATTGGATGCTGCCCGGCAGATGGCCGGACCCCAGGGCTACGTTGAAGGGGCGTTTTGCCGCCAGATGCTGCCGATTATCGCTGGAGAAGGTATCACCCTACCGGGGGATTATCTGGCCGAATTTGAGGAAGAAGGCCGTCAGCAGGCTGAAGCCGGGCGGCTCAAGTATTTGGAGCTACTGGAGGCGAAGGACATTCCGCTTGGCGACCTCGAGGCTTCGGGCTTGCGCGCGGGTTGGACCGAGATGGTTGGGTCGGGGCCTGAGGGGATTGGAGAATACGCCAGACTGTTTGACTTAGTGATTCTGGGTCGGTCCATCGGAGACTCGGCTGTCGATTGGAAGACGACTGCCGAAGCCGTGATGTTTGACAGCGGTCGGCCACTTTTGATTGTAAGCGACGAGATTCCTGCAACTATTGGCCGAAAGATATTGCTGGCCTGGAATGGCAGTACCGAAACCGCCAGGACACTGACGGGTGCGATGTCTATTCTGACAGACATCGATGAGGTACTCGTGGTTACAGTCGAGGGCGCTTCGGTGTCGGGTCCTGCTGGTGAAGACGTTTGTCGGCATCTAAATGCCAGTGGAATTTCATCGACAGCTCGGACCATTGACCACAGTGGATGCAGCGTTGGCCAGGCATTGATGGAGGCGGCCGACAAATTTTCAGCCGACTTAATAATCAAGGGTGCATTTACGCATTCGCGCCTGAGACAACTGATTTTTGGGGGGCCAACAAGTGAGTTGATCAACACCTCTACCGTGCCCATTCTGCTGTCCCACTGACTGATAGGGATATTGGTATCGGTTCGGAGTCTAGGTGATTTAACAGGTGGGCCCTACGTGGATGGTCACTTGTTGGGTTGGGAACGCGTGAACTAGGCGTTAGAATTCGGGTTGTACCCACAGCCGGTCAATTCCAGTCGGAATTCTGTTTTTGATACACCACCACGTTCTCGGAGCCTCTGTATGAAACCACCCGTTCGAGTTGCAGTAACCGGTGCAGCCGGTCAGATCAGTTATGCCCTATTGTTCAGGATCGCTTCGGGTGACATGCTCGGGCAAGATCAGCCGGTCATACTGCAACTGCTGGAAATACCACCAGCCATGGAGGCTTTGCAGGGAACAGTCATGGAAATAGAAGACGGTGCGTTTCCGTTGGTGCATGACATTGTTGCCAGTGATGAACCGGAGGTCGCGTTCGGTGATGCAGATTTTGCAATGCTCGTCGGCGCCAGACCGCGCGGTCCCGGTATGGAAAGGAAAGATCTTCTGACAGAAAATGCGCGTATCTTTTCTGTTCAGGGGGCTGCAATCGATGCTGTTGCAAGACGGGATATTCGCGTACTGGTTGTCGGTAACCCCGCCAATACGAATGCACTCATAGCTGCTTCCAATGCACCCAGCCTCGACCGGCGTCAGTTTACCGCGATGACGCGGCTGGACCACAACCGAGCCATCAGTCAGCTCGCCACGCAGACAGGTAAGCCGTCAACCACAATTACCCGTATGTCGATCTGGGGTAATCACTCCGCAACCCAATACCCTGATATTCGACACGCTTTGATCTTAGGATCACCGGCGACTGAGTTGGTTGATCATGCCTGGGTAGTAGATCACTTTATCCCGACAGTTCAACAGCGTGGCGCTGCGATCATCAAGGCGAGAGGTGCATCCAGTGCAGCATCAGCTGCCGCTGCTGCTGTTGATCATGTGCGGACTTGGGTTCATGGCACACCGGAGAATGACTGGGTAAGCATGGCCATACCATCTGACGGAAGCTATGGAATTAATGACGAACTGATTTACTCCTATCCCGTAACCTGTTCAGACGGGCACTACGAAATAGTCCAGGCATTGGAAATTGATGAGTTCAGTCAGGAAAGGATGTCGGAAACTGAACAAGAACTGCTTGAAGAACGCGACGGTGTGCGTGATCTTATTTAATGGGGCTATCATCGGCTAGTCTCTCAGGTTCAGCACGAGGAGCAACGACATGATCCAGTTGGCTATAGCAGGTGCTGCCGGAAGAATGGGGCGGACCCTGATCGAAGCAGCACACGAAAACCCGCGAACACAGGTTGTGCATGGGTTTGAACAGCCCGGTAGCAGCAACATCGATCGAGATTCCGGGGAACTGGCCGGAATTGGCAACAATGGCGTCAGCATAACGGACCATATCGGCAGCACAGACTTCGATACCTTGGTGGAATTCACATCGCCTGCTGCTACGGTCGAACACATCGAATATTGTCGAGTGAACCACCGACAGATTGTGATTGGAACTACTGGTTTCAGTAAGCAAGATCAAGAAAAGATTGAACAGGCAGCTCAGGATATCGCGATAGTTCTGGCACCAAATATGAGTGTTGGCGTTAATCTGTGTTTAAAATTGTTAGAAGTAGCGGCTGAAGTACTCGGTGACACGGTGGATATAGAAGTAGTTGAGGCGCATCATCGTAATAAAGTCGATGCTCCGTCGGGTACAGCTTTACGGATGGGAGAAGTTATCGCCGCAGCGCTTAATCGAACATTGGCGGACACCGGGGTGTTTTCTCGTCATGGACAGACTGGTGTGCGGGGTGACAAGGACATCGGATTTGCAACGATTCGCGCCGGAGATATTGTCGGGGAGCACAACGTGATGTTTGTCGGCAGCGGAGAGCGTATAGAAATTTCGCATAAAGCAACCAGTCGTATGGTGTACGCCCATGGCGCGTTGCGGGCTGCAGTCTGGCTGTCACAGCAGAAGCCGGGTCTATATAACATGGAGAACGTGCTGGGCCTGGATTAGAAGACGGGTTGTACCGTGTGAGCGCTTTCACTATAATACCGATCCCAATATGAGGTATTACCTTAAGTTGAGAAAAAGAGGAAGCCGGCGCTTCCTCTTTTTTTTGTGCCTTCAATCAGGAGGTAGTGCTGGCTGATACAGCGCTATTGGTTCTCGAGGACGGAACGGTCTTCGAGGGCATTTCGATTGGAGCTGTGGGCGAAACGTCAGGAGAGGTTGTTTTCAACACCTCCATGACCGGTTATCAGGAAATTCTCTCTGACCCCTCTTACGCTCGACAGATTGTCACGCTGACTTATCCCCATGTGGGTAACACCGGTGTAAATCAGGAGGATAATGAATCGGCTCACCTGTGGCTGTCCGGGCTGGTCATTCGGTCGTTGCCACAGGTCATAAGCAACTATAGATCAGAAGGGTCGCTCTCTGAATACCTTATAAAACACGGTGTGGTCGGAATCTGTGGGATCGATACCCGGAAACTGACTCGTTTGTTGCGCATGAAAGGTAGCCAGAATGCCTGCCTGCAGGCTGGTGAGATCGATCAGGCAAAAGCTCTTACCCGGGCGAGGGAATTTCCGGGTCTTAAGGGGATGGACCTTGCCCGCGAGGTCAGCACAGATTCAGCTTATCACTGGCATCAGGGGGCCTGGCAGTCCGTTAACGGCAATCGGGAGCCTCCACAGGAACCATACCGTGTGACAGCTTATGATTTCGGGGTTAAACACAATATTCTGAGACTTTTAGTCGATAGGGGTTGTGAAGTGACTGTGGTCCCAGCTGATACCACGGCAGAAGATGTACTCAGTTCTGAGCCAGACGGTGTATTTCTGTCCAATGGCCCTGGTGACCCGGAACCTTGTGTCTATGCGATCGAGGCTATCAGAGAGATACTGCGTTCGGGGACACCCGTGTTTGGTATCTGCCTGGGTCACCAGTTATTGGCCTTGGCGGCTGGTGCCCGTACGTTGAAGATGAAGTTTGGCCATCATGGTGCCAATCACCCGGTGATCGACCTGGACAGCGAGCGGGTCTTCATTACCAGCCAGAATCATGGTTTTGCGGTAGACCCGAGCATGCTTCCCCAAACAATCCGGGTGACTCATCGTTCACTGTTTGATCAGTCAATTCAAGGGATCGAACTGATCAACCACAGGGCTTTCTCATTTCAGGGGCATCCCGAAGCGAGTCCAGGCCCGCAGGACATCTGTGTCCTGTTTGATCGCTTTGTCGCTATGATGGCTTCCCAGTCGGAACTGGCCTGTGCCTAGAAGAAACGATCTGGAATCTATCCTGATTATCGGTGCGGGTCCGATTGTGATAGGTCAAGGCTGTGAGTTCGACTACTCAGGCGTCCAAGCTTGTAAAGCATTGCGGGAAGAGGGGTACCGGATTGTACTGGTTAATTCAAACCCGGCCACGATCATGACGGACCCCGAATTTGCCGACGCGACCTATATCGAGCCAATTGATTGGCAGTCGATCGCGGCGGTAATTCAGAAGGAACGCCCCGATGCCCTGTTGCCGACAATGGGTGGACAGACCGGGCTGAACTGTTCGTTAGACCTGGCTCGAGAGGGTATTTTGGACCGGTACAGTGTCGAGATGATCGGGGCCAACCGTCAGGCAATCGACAAGGCTGAAGACCGGCAGGCTTTCCGCGATGCGATGGCAACAATTGGCCTCGACACTGTTCCCGGACAACTTGCGCACTCGATGGTTGAAGCACTTTCGGCTCTGGAGCAGACCGGGTTCCCGGCGATCATCAGACCGTGCTTTACCCTCGGTGGCAGCGGGGGTGGCATAGCCTACGATGAAAACGAATTCCGAGTTATTTGTGAGAGAGGCTTGGATGCTTCACCCACGAATGAGCTTTTGATCGAAAAGTCGATCATTGGATGGAAGGAATACGAGATGGAAGTTGTTCGTGATTGTCGCGATAACTGTATCGTGGTCTGTTCGATTGAAAATATTGATGCGATGGGTGTGCATACCGGCGATTCGATCACCGTTGCCCCAGCACAGACGCTGACCGATAAAGAATATCAACTGATGAGGAATGCCAGTATCTCGGTGTTGCGGGAAATTGGCGTCGATACCGGGGGTTCGAACGTCCAATTCGCTGTAAATCCTGAGGATGGGCGTATGGTGGTTGTGGAAATGAATCCCAGGGTCTCCAGGTCATCAGCTCTGGCTTCAAAGGCTACGGGATTTCCGATTGCTAAGATCGCGGCAAAACTCGCAGTTGGCTACACCCTGGACGAATTGGCCAATGACATTACCGGTGGTGCAACACCGGCATCGTTTGAACCCACCATCGACTATGTCGTCACCAAGATTCCACGATTTGATTTTGAAAAGTTTCCCCAGGCTGATACTTCTCTGACTGTTCAAATGAAATCGGTTGGCGAGGTGATGGCCATCGGTCGGACGTTTCAGGAATCTTTTCAGAAAGCACTGCGCGGCCTTGAAATCGGCCGACCAGGACTCTATCCCGTGGCACTGCCCGACTCGAGTGACAGTGCCGAGACGGCATGTTTTGAACAGACGCTCTCTGTTCCGGATCCTCATCGAATCTGGCGCATAGGCGATGCGTTCCGATCAGGCATGACCATCGATCAGGTTTACGACCTCAGTCGGATTGATCCTTGGTTTCTAGCCGAGATCAAGGACTTGATTGAAACTGAAAAACTTATCGAGCTCGCACCTGTCGGGAAGATTGATTCGAAACAGTTGCGGCTGTGGAAGTCCAAAGGATTTTCCGACATTCGTTTGGCAGCATTGCTGGGTATGACAGAAGGTCGGATAAGGCAGTTGCGCCATGATTTGAACGTCCATCCGGTCTACAAGCGGGTGGATTCGTGTGGCGGTGAGTTCGCTACACCGACGGCTTACATGTACTCCACTTATGAAGTTGAATGTGAGGCCGAACCTATTGATACCGATAAGATCATGATCCTGGGTGGAGGACCTAACCGAATCGGTCAAGGTATTGAGTTTGATTACTGTTGTGTGCATGCGGCAATGGCACTTAGCGCGAGCGGTTACCAGACGATCATGGTCAACTGTAATCCGGAAACGGTATCTACCGACTACGACACATCCGATCGACTTTATTTTGAGCCGCTTGCTCTGGAAGATGTATTGGAGATAGTCCACGTCGAAAACCCGACCGGTGTGATTGTGCAGTATGGTGGCCAGACACCGCTCAATCTGGCGAAGGATCTTAAGGCTGCGGGTGTGCCTATCATCGGCACTTCGCCTGAATCGATCCACCAGGCTGAAGACCGTGCATACTTTCAGACATTGTTAGATGATCTCAACCTTACACAGCCTCCCAATCGTACAGCTTCGGATGAAAAAACAGGACTGGAAAAAGCAGACGACCTCGGTTATCCGATTATTGTGCGACCCTCTTATGTTTTGGGTGGACGGGCGATGGAAATTGTCTACAGTCGTGATGAACTTAAACGCTACTTCAGCCATGCGATCAAGGTGTCGAATGAATCTCCTGTTCTGTTAGATCGATTTCTCAGTGATGCTATCGAGGTAGATGTCGATGTCGTCTGTGATGGGAGAGAAGTCATGATTGGAGGCGTGATGGAGCATATAGAGGAGGCCGGAGTCCATTCTGGAGACTCTGCGTGTGCACTGCCGCCATTCAGTCTTTCCAGTGACACTCAGACCGAGATTCGCAGGCAGTCTCGCGAATTGGCACTGGCACTGGGGGTTGTGGGCCTGATGAATGCCCAGTTTGCAGTTAAAAATGGCGATATCTATGTTCTGGAGGTCAATCCTCGAGCGTCACGTACGGTACCTTTTGTGTCCAAGGCGACATCCAGACCATTGGCCAAGATAGCGGCTCGGTGCATGGTCGGCGAGTCGCTTGCCGAGCAAGGCGTAGTGTCTACAGTCACACCACCGTACTTTTCACTCAAGGAAGCGGTGTTTCCATTCGTCAAGTTTCCGGGGGTAGATCCTCTGTTAGGTCCGGAAATGAAAAGTACCGGGGAGGTGATGGGTGTCGGCGCCACGTTGGGCGAAGCTTTTGATAAAGCTCAACGGGCGTCTGGTATGTTTATTCCGGCAACAGGTACTGTGTTAATCAGTGTAAAAACTGTTGATCAGCTGGCTGTGATCGATGTTGCTCGGTATCTGTCCATCAATGGATTCAGACTGGTGGCGACAGAAGGGACGGCGGAATCCTTGGAGGTTGCAGGTATTACGGCCAGCGTGATCAGGAAGGTGAGCGAAGCCCACCCTAATGTTGCAGACAGTATTCGAGACGATGAATTCGACTTAATCATTAACACGACAGCCAGTCGATACAGCCGTCGGGATTCCCAAACCATTCGACGGCTCGCACTGATATACAAGATTCCCTATTACACGACGTTGGCCTCGGCACGCGCGGCATGCGAAGCCCATAGAAGCGGTAGTCAAATGTTAGTAAACAGGCTACAGTCTCTCCACGAGGCATGTGTATATGACACGGATACTTTTAACGACTGACGGCGAGATACGACTGCAGAACGAATTGCAGCAACTCAAGCGCGTAGATCGTCCCAATGTTATCTTGGCTATCGCCGAGGCCCGGGCCCATGGTGATTTATCGGAGAATGCCGAGTACCATGCGGCGAAGGAGCAACAAGGATTTATCGAAGGCAGGATTGCGGAACTCGAGTCTAAACTTGCCAGTGCTGAGGTGGTTGACCCCAGCAAGCTGAATTTTCAGGGAAAGGTTGTGTTCGGGACATTGGTGGATTTGTGGGAAGAAGCCGGGGACCGGGAAGTGAGCTACCAAATCGTGGGTGAGTTGGAGGCTGACATTGATCAGGGACTGATTTCTCACAATTCACCCATCGCAAAGGCAATCATCGGCAAATCTGCCGGCGATGAGATCGAATTCACGGCACCTGATGGTGCCCGCCGGTACGAAATTCTCGCCGTTCGCATGACGCCCGCTGACACAGGCAGCCCAGATAGCTAAATTCTGCCGACCAGAAAGCGCTCAACTGTCTTGTGGTTTCTCACGAGCATCATCTCCGGATATCACTGTCTCATCAGTCTGCGACAGGAGATCAGGTGCCTTAATAGTAATCTCCTGTCGTTCGTCTTTCGCGTGATCGGTTGATTCGGTGCGTTCAGCGGAATTCGAAAATGGGATTATGTCCGGCCCTTCGTCATAGTAGTCGCCTACCTCTGCCCGCGGATCGAGTTCACTAACAACACCCGGGGCCTGTGCTTCTGGCTGTAGAACGTAAGGTTCTTTTCCAGCAATGGGCACCCACTGACGGATCTGAATGCGCCAGATGATAAATATTCCCAGAGCAAGGCTTGCTGTAATAATGAAAACAAACAAACCTCGGGCGCCGCTCACTCTCATGGCTAATGAACTGATCAATGGCCCGCTGACCGCACCCATGGCATAGAAAAGCACAAATCCCCCACTAGCAGAAACAACATCGGCAGAGTCAAGGTGGTCGTTTGCATAGGCCACGCAGAGCGGGTAGATGGTTGACGACAGGCCAAAGAAGATGCCGACAGCAATTATAATTAGCCAGAAATTCAAAATCGAACCCAGCAGCAGTACCGCCGCCGGGATGAGAACTAATATCGTTATCCAGAAAAGAACGGTACGACGGTCGAACCGATCTGACAATCGGCCTACGGGTAGTTGCAGCAGCAATCCACCTACCAGTGCCGCTGTCATCACACTGGCGATATGATTGACGCTCAATCCGATTTCCTGGGCATAGATCGGGCCCAGACCCCACCAGGAACTGCCAATCATCCCTGCGACAAGGCAGCCAATGACGGCTGTTGGAGAGACTCCAAACAGTTTTCGGAGGTCGATATTGGGCTTCTCGACGGGGTCAGGATGCGTGGCACTGGTCAGAGCGACAGGAATCAGTGACAGGGCTAGCAGCATGCCGACCAGCAGAAAAAGCTCCGACCCGCCGGGATCACCCAGTTGCAGCGTTTGTTGCCCTAATGATGATGCTGCATAACCGATCGTGATATAGATCGCCATGACGGCACCGCGGCCCTGGTTTGTTGACCGGTTATTCAGCCAGCTTTCGACCACCACGAAGAGTCCGGCGATGGCTATGCCCATGGCAACTCGTAAGATTACCCAAACCCACGGATTTGGAATAAGTAACACCAGCAGTGTGCAGATCGACGCGATAGCAGCCATGGCGGAAAAAGCCCGGATGTGGCCGACCCGGTTAATCAGTAATCCCGAACGGAAAGTGCCGATTGCAAATCCAAGGAAGTAGGCTGACATCATCAAGCCAACCAGTTCGTTTGGGTAACCTTCTATTTTTGCCCGCAACGCCAGCAGCGTCGTAAAGATGCTGTTACCGAACATCAGGAAGGCAACGGACAGCATTAGCGAAGATAGGCTTCGCAATAAAGTGAGGGCGTAGCGCACGCGTTCGGTCCAGCAAGGATCGGTGGGGTCGCGAAGTGTACGCTTCACGTATCCAGATCGGAAGAGGGTATATCGAAAAAACTTTTGCCGCACCTATTTAGGACTTGGCCACGAAATAGCCGGTTCCTGATTGCGTTGTTTGGACAGGTGCTTTTGCGGGTGAGCCTCATAAATTGCAGGCAAAGTTATAGGCATTCGAAACGCAATCGAGCAATTAAAGAGAAGTGTAGGGATTGGAGGTCAAACACTTCGTGTTAGCACCTGCCACCCGCGGTGACGAACCTGGCGGCGGGCTGGGTTAAAGGCAACCGGGCGTCTGGGGTTGGAATAGGTAGTGTGTGGTCCAGTCTGACGGTGCTCACACGAATTGGGATAAAACCCAAGAGAATGATTGTATTTCGGAATATCAGGGTGTGACTAATTGTTTTATGAGATTAAAATCTTATTTATGTCGCTAATATGCGGTGTATACAATTGGGACAAAGCCCAAAACATGGTCATAAAAAAATTTTGGGCAGAATTAGTGACAATTTTGCCCAAAATCAGTTAACCTCGCGCGCCTTGGCTGAATAACACGAGGCTGAACAAACCGATGGTATCTGAGAAAAGTGCGTTACTGGAGCGGATTGAGCATTATTGCCAGACCGCAAATATTGCGGAATCGACCTTCGGATTTTTAGCGGTGAACGACGGCAAACTCTGCGGTCGCTTACGCGGTGGCAAGGATGTCACCCTGGCAACGGCCCAGAAAATCCAGTCGTACATCAGCCAGCATACGCCCGACGGCGTGGTTTCAGTCCTCGGTAAATCTGTCAATGGGCAAAATGTATCTACTTTTACCCGACCGACGGTCCAACCAGAGTCGCGCGGGGTGTCAAGGAAGCACCGTCCGTTTCGTTTTTACGATAACCGACAGAAATACCTCGCATTTATTAACACCTGCAATGAGAAATGGAAAATTGCTGAGCGCGCTGTTGCGGAACTGGCACATGTTCAACCCACACCACCTGCTTTTCGACTTTTTGATGCCGGTTCGGGTGATGGCACTCTAATGAGTCATTTGATGCGAGCAATGCATCGCCGGTTCCCGACCATGCCGTTCTTTGTAGTGGGCAAGGAAATCAGCTTGGAAGATGTTCGGCTGTGCCTTGAAAAACTTCCGGACAGATTTGTAGAACATCCAGCCAGCGTCGTGATTCTGACTAATCTGTATTACTCCGAAGCGCCGTGGCTGATGCCAAGAGATGTGGCAAAGGCCGCGGCCTTGAATTGGCAGGAGATAGAACTGGAGGGCAGTTCGGCTTACGAATATGGCGAGCAACTGAGAGCGCTCGACAGCCTTTTAGTGGACGGTTGGCAAACAAAAGCCAGTGAAAAAACGGGAAACCCGACTTACGTGCGACCGTCAGTTCTGGTGCTCTACCGGGCTGACAACCGGTTTCTACTGGACAGTGTTATTCCGCAGCGAGGTCAGGTGCGGGGTGATTATGATCTCCTGTTGGCCTCACAGCCCTGGCGTAACCGAATGAGCCTTGATTTTAAGATTGGCAAGATACTCGCACCATTGGTCCGTAGCCTGCGCTCGGGTGGCCGTCTGCTGGCGGTTCAGTCTTATGGCCATGATCCGGGTTCGGAATTGATTAACCAGATCTGGCCCGAGGAACAGATAAACGGCCAGAATCGGCATGAACTCATTGCAGCTCTGAAAGAAGAATTAGCACGGGATGCCCGTTTGTTTAATTTTAATGCAGGCTCCGATGCACGATCGGTATTCAGTTACCGGATGCATACCCTACCGGATGAGATATCAAGCAGTATTGGCACTTCGACCCTGTTTGCAGCTTGGAATGCAGCAATTTATGCGGCGCAGATAGATGATGAGCGCCTGGAGTCTGTGGTCTCAACGGGCAAATATTTGGAGGTAACCGCAAAAGCGCTTCAGGAGCACAACGGTCTTTGGTTTAATGACGAGTCCTTTGTTGTATCCCGCCGACGTACGTAAGACTTAAAGCCAGTCGAAGGTGTACTGACTATCCCGAATACCATTGCGCTCCCCGAGGGATGCTGAGTCGGTTAAGATCGCCAGTCCACAGTTGCCCACACAACGGGTGTTGTTCGTCGCAAGTTTACCGGGTCGGATATTAGTTATGTCTCTCGTACGAATGGATGCAGTCAGTCTTGATTTTGGTGCGCATAAATTATTGCGTGAGACGGACTTCTCCATAGATGCGGGTGAGCGCGTGTGTCTGGTCGGGCGCAACGGTGCAGGTAAAACATCTATGCTGAAACTGGTGACAGGTCAGCTTGAACCTGATCGCGGTAAAGTCGTACGACAGGCCGAACTGTGTATCAGCCAGTTGGAACAGGGCTTAATCATCGATATGACTGCCACCGTATCTGAGTTTGTTGCTCAGGGTCTATCAGAGCTAGAACAGTTGTGTCGCGAATATCGTGAAAAGTCGCAAATGACGCTTGATGCCCAAGGACTTAAAGAACTCGAAGCACTGCATGACCATATAGAAACACATGGTGGATGGAACTCGGGTCAGCAGGTTGCAGCAGTGTGCTCGGAAATGAAATTGCCGGCTGACAAGCCAATGCGGGAGCTTTCGGGTGGTTGGTGTCGTCGTGTCGCCTTGGCTCGTGCGCTGGTGACTAGTCCTGATCTTCTGCTCCTGGATGAACCGACAAACCATCTCGATTTTGCAACCATAGACTGGTTGGAACGACGTGTGTTGTCATTTCCTGGGGCGGTACTGTTTATTACACACGACAGGGCGTTGCTTCAAAAGCTCGCCAGCCGGATTATCGAAATAGACCGGGGAAAGCTGGTCAGCTATCCCGGTGACTACCGGCGTTTTGTACAGGCTAAGCACCAGGTTATAGCAACTGAGGATCGTACGAACCACGAATTTGATCGTAAACTCGCACAGGAGGAAGCCTGGATTCGAGAAGGGATCAAAGCCCGACGAACCCGTAACGAAGGCCGTGTCAGGTCGCTGTACACCATGCGCGAACAGCGTGCGCAGCGTGTCACCCGCGAGCACGACCCCCGTATCCATATCGAGGAGGCGGAACTTTCAGGTCGCAAGGTTATGGAAGCACATAAGATTTCATTCCGCCATGACGATCAACGGTTGATCGAAAATTTCACATTCAGGCTGATGCGCGGTGACCGGATTGGCCTTGTCGGGAACAACGGCGTAGGCAAAAGCACTTTGTTGAACCTGTTTATGGGTGAACTGTCACCAGACAGCGGCACCATCAAGTGGGGCGCTAATCTGGAGATAGGATATTTTGGTCAGCACCGGCGAGAGGTCGGGCTCGATCTGGATAAGACCGTGTCGCAGGTCGTCGGTGATGGCAAGGACTATGTGCTGATCAATGGTCGAGCCCGCCATGTCGTCGGGTACCTGCGAGGATTTTTGTTTACCGCGAAAAGAGCCCTTACACCCGTACGGGCATTGTCAGGTGGTGAGCGTAATCGAGTGCTGCTGGCTCGATTATTTACCAGACCCTCTAATCTTTTGGTGCTTGATGAACCCACAAACGACCTCGATGTAGAGACCCTGGAGGTGCTTGAAAAGAAGCTGACTGAATTCAGCGGCACGTTGATTGTTGTCAGTCACGATCGCGAATTTTTAGATAAAGTGGTCGAAAGCGTACTGGTGTTCGAGAAGGATAGGCAGATTAAAAAATATGCCGGCGGCTACAGTGATTGGATTCGTCGGAATCGGGAACTGGCCTCTACGGATGATCCGAAGGGGGAGTCTCGGTTCGCAGTGTCGGAGTCTGCCAGAACGCGGCCTGTGGCGCGCAAGTTGACCTATAAACTCCAACTCGAACTTGATGAACTGCCTGGACGGATTGAGCACCTGGAGCAGCAGGTAGAGGAACTTCAGGCCCAAACCAATGACAACGACTTTTATTCACAGCCTTATGCGCAGACACAGCCCGTGCTCGATACACTGCAAGCGCTGGAGGCTGAGATAGAAGAAGCGATCATGAGATGGTCTGAGCTTGAAGATATGCGGGACACCTTAGAGCACCAAACTTGATATTTCGTATTCTTAGTGTTACCAGCGGGCTCAGCGCATCTTGAGTAAGGGCATGAATCTGCAGCAAAATCTATGGGATCGGCATGTCGTGCTGGTAGTGCTGACAGCTTTGTTCTGGGCGGGGAATGCGGTTGCCGGGCGCATTGCAATCGATGATGTGTCACCATTTTTGCTGAGCTTCCTGCGCTGGTTCATTCTGCTGATCTTATTGTGGACACTTTACTGGAAGGACATAAAAAAGGCCTGGCCGCATTTGAAGGGTCGGTGGCTCTACCTTATTTTGATGGGCGGGCTGGGGCTCGCCGGCTTTAACCTGGTTTTCTATAAAGCAGCGCATTACACGACGGCCGTAAATATTGGCATTCTGCAGGGGTCGATCCCACTTATTGTACTTTTGGCTGCCTACTTGGTTTACCACAGCCGTATTACCATCGTGCAACTCGTTGGGGTGTTGTTGGGCCTAGCCGGTGTGATTATGGTGGCTACAGGTGGTGTACCCGGTACGGTTAAGGATATCCTGCTTAACAAAGGTGATCTTATGATGGCCGCGGCGTGTGTACTCTATGCTGGTTATACTGTTGGTCTTAAGAGTCGACCAGGGGTTACCGGGCTGGTGGTATTTTCCGTTCTGTGCCTGCCGGCGGCTCTATTTTCATTGCCTTTCGCGATATTCGAGATCTTATCGGGCGAGGCACTAATGCCGACCGCGACGGGCTGGTATGTTATCGCTTACGTAGTGTTTTTCCCGTCATTTCTTGCCCAGCTGTTTTACCTGCGCAGTGTTGATCTCGTGGGTCCAGGTAGGACTGGAATGTTTGTGAACCTGACACCGGTATTCGCGGCATGCCTGGCTGTGTTGTTGTTGAATGAATCATTTCAGCTCTATCACAGTGTGGCCTTGCTTCTTGTTCTCGGAGGCTTATGGCTGTCTAAGGATCGCCCAAGTCGTAGGGCGGAATCGACTGCGAATTAGAGAATGACAGTACGGCCTGGATGGACCTTTTGACTACGGATCGAAAACTCTATCACCTGGGTATTCTGCTGCTGATTGGATCAGCGCTTTTCCTTAGCACTTCTGGAATCGCCCTTCGTTCAATTGAGCAAGCCAACGGCTGGCAGATACTTTTTTATAGATCCATTGCCCTAAGCATCACCGTGTTCCTGTTCTTGACTTACCAGAAGCGCAGAGCCGTTCTGGATGAGTTTCGCGGACTGGGTTGGAATGACGTTGTGATGGTAATATTTTTTGGTACTGGAATGGTGGCTTATGTGTTTGCACTGCTCTACATCACCGTTGCCAATGCTCTGTTTATTCTTAGTTCTACGCCATTTATCGCCGGAATCCTTGGCTGGATCGTGTTACGCGAGCGGGTGGCAGCACGGACCTGGTTTGCCATCGCAGTATCTATGATCGGGCTCGTAATTATGGTCGGCAGCGGTATGGCCAGTGGCCATATCTTGGGAAACCTGATCGCTATGTATATACCAATAGCTTATGCTGCGATGATCGTCGCGGTTCGGCGTTCCAAACGCGAGAGCATGCTAAGTGCTGTGTGTCTGGGAGGCATTGTCGCTGCTAGCTTGTCTGCTTTATTTGTTGCTGATTACGCACTGACGCCTAGAGATCTTTGGATATCAGTTTATCTCGGAGTATTCCAGGTGGGTGTGGGCTTTACTCTGATGGTCCTAGGGACACGATTTGTGCCTGCAGCTCAGGTTGGTTTGCTGGCTCTGGTTGAACCAGTGCTGGCACCTCTGTGGGTCTGGTTAGGATTCGGCGAGACTCCTACAGCTGCAACGCTTTTGGGAGGCGCAATCATATTCTCAGCTATAGTTTCTTACAGCATACTGAATATACTAAAGCCGCAGAGTTCGAACTATTAGGTTGTCAGTGATCAGCTTTTTCGATGATTAATTTTATTCAATGGCCTGGTAGGCGGCAGACTGCATATCGTTACGCATCGGTGATACGATTCCAAGGTGTTGTGTCATGACAATACCAACGAAATCCTCACTCCGATCGACCCAGTAGTAAGTGCCTGCTGCACCTGCCCAACCACCTTCCCCATTGCCAGTTAGGTGTATGGCATCGCCCGGATTGACCATGACTCGACCGAGAAGGTTCCATCCGTATCCAGGACTTGGGAAAGGTCCGACGGCAATGGGTATCAAATTTGTTGGCAAACGGTTGTGCCAGGCAAACTCGAGCATCTTACGCGAGATGAGGGTTCGCCCAGATCGGGATTTCCCGTAGCGAGTCATCAAGGCGAACTCGAGATAGTCCTTGGCGGTAGAGAACAAACCATGGCCCCCGCGGGCTGTTGCGGTAACTGGGTTTGAAGGGTAAGCCGCTTCACAATCTCTTCTTTTAAGCGGTGGATTCGAAAAAGGATCACCCAAGATCTCATCGAGGGATTGTCCATGCATTGGCATCAGCCGGCTCAGGTTGTCATTTGCAACAAAAAAACCGGTCTCGTGCATACCCAAGGGCTCAAATAGATAGCGCTGTAGCACCTGGTCGAGTGATTCATTCATAACGATTTCAATTATTCGGGCGAGTACATCGGTCGAACAGCTGTAGTGCCACCGACTGCCAGGCTCAAAGGCAATGGGCAGTGTGGATAGGATATCGACATACTCGGCCAGTGACCGACTACCGTCCTCTGCCAGATTGTGTTTCCGGTAAAGTTCACCAACCGGGCAACCGGGCATAAACCCGTAGGAAAGACCTGAACGATGGGTAAACAGATGTTCTACGGTAATGGGACCGTGAGCAGGGGCACGGATTCCATGTGTATTTAAAATATCCGGTCGTTTGAATCCAGGTATGAATTTCGCGACGGGATCAAAAAGATGCAGTCGACCTTGCTCCATCAGTATTAGACCCATGGCCGATACGATTGGTTTGGTCATCGAATAAATTCGATAGATGGGCGTATCCGGTACAGGCGTTTTTTCTTCACGGCAGGCATATCCAACGTTACCAGCTTCGAGTATTGAGCCTCGCTGATAGATCAGCCATTCGATACTGCTGAATGCAGCAGCGTCAGTGTAGTGTTGTGCCACCTGTTCTATTCGACTGATGCGTTGGTGTGTCGTTGTCATGAGCAGCTAATGGTTGGTTTCGATGGCGGAACTATGGTTTGGCCAAGCAGCCACCGTCAACTGCGAGTTCCGTACCAGTGATAAAAGATGCTTCGTCAGACAAAAGAAAAAGACAAGCGTTAGCGATATCTTGGGTCTGACCGACGCGTCCTAAAGGTATATGTTGTTCGACGGCACTGATCGCTGCGGGATCCTTCTCCCACCGGGACTGCATGGGCGAGAGAATCGGACCGGGCAGAATACTGTTTGACCGTATGCCATCTTTTGCGAACTGGATTGCAAGTGATTTAGACAGGCGAATCACTCCAGCCTTCGAGGCCCCATAGGCATCCTGAGGTTGTTCATCGCCACGCAGTGCATCAATCGAAGCGATATGAACCAGGGCACCACCACCCGATTTTCGTATGGCTGGGATTGCGTAACGGCTGGTCAGGGCGAATGACTTCAGGTTGATCTCCATCACCCGGTCCCAGGTGTCGATGTCAATATCGACAACAGACTTGTCCTTTCCAAACCATAGAACACCGGTTGCATTGACCAGATAGTCCAGGTGTCCGAACTTGGATACAGTCTGGTGGGTGAATTCCTTCACGAATGTCTCATCCGTGACATCGCCTTGAAAATACTGTGCCCGGCCAATGCCCTCGTTCAATGAATCCGGCTGCGGTTTGAGATCCACCATCGAGACATTTACCTCTCGATCGAGCAAGTCAATTGCAATATTCAAACCGATGCCCCCACCGGCACCACAGACAATTGCACTTTTCCCTTTAAATGACATTGGTCGTTAAACGAACTCGGTTCAGCAGTAATGGAATTGCAGACGTGCACTCCTCCGCACTAAATCTGTTATTTATTATATGATGTCTGCGTTCGAAAGGTGTTTGTGCTGGACATAGCACATACGAGTGGAAGATGGATTGCGGCAGTCACTTGATGGAACTGTGCATGAGGAGATAGTCACGTGAAAGAATTTTTTGGATCGACGGGGTTTCTATTTGTTGTGGTGGGTGTCGTTATTCTCATATTGCTCAACGAGTTGCGGAAAGCACGCAGTACCGGCCGAAAGAGCATGATGTATGCCTTGCTGCTGACATTGGTCGCATTTGTCGTCGCGACGGCAGTAGTGCTGTATTCATTCGAGATTTGAGATGGAACCACTCGCTAAGGTGAGGGAGGGTTATGACCGCTGGGCGATGGTCTACGATGATGACCAGAACCCGCTTCAGGCACTGGAAGGTCCTTTGATGCAACAAGCCTGCGGTAACGTCGAAGGACTTCGGGTTTTGGATATCGGATGTGGCACAGGGCGTCATACGCTGTGGCTGGCGCAGGCTGGTTCCGAAGTGACTGGAATCGATTTTTCGGAGGCTATGCTTGCAAAAGCACATGAGAAAACTAAGGGCTATTCGATTGATCTGATCGTGCACGATCTTCATCAACGGCTGCCGTTTGAGGCAGGTCAGTTTGATATGGTAGTCAGCGGACTGGTGCTGGAACACATTGTCGATCTCGCTTATTATTTTTCCGAGATTGCACGGGTGTTGGGCAATTCAGGGCGGGCTGTTGTCTCCGCGATGCACCCGGCCATGTTCCTCCGGGATTCGCAGGCGCAGTTCACGGACCCAATTTCAGGTGAGAAGGTCCGTCCCGGTAGTCTGCCTCATCAACTCTCTGATATGGTGATGGGTGCAGTTTCGGCATCGCTCGAACTGGTACACTTTTCAGAGCACTCTGGGGATACACAACTGGCAGCAGTTTTTCCGCGTTCAAAAAAATACGTTGGCTGGCCGATGCTGGTCTTGCTTCAGTTTCATACCCAGCGTCGTTGATCGAATCAGGAAGACCTGCCTTGAAATTAACAGGTGCTTATTTTTATAACCAACCGATCAGTCTTGCTCCAGGAGATGAAATTCGTAACTTAGGGCGACTCTGCCGTGTTTTGACAAGAACATTTTACCGATAGTGAGCTATCTCAACCGTTGCCCCCTGGGGTTGGCCACTACTGATATTGCCAATTAGTGAAGGACATGCAGAACACACCAGCACAAGGTCTATTTCTGCGCTCAACTCCAGGTAGTCTCCTGTAGCCGCTAGCGACGGTTCATCCTTCAATGTCCCATCGGGCAGGATGATAGCTCGTTCAAAAAGATTCCAGGGGCAAGGTGTGGTCTGGAGCGGCATCTCTCGCGAATGAATAATTGTCTTGAGATTGTCCTGACAATTCGGGTACTGATGTTCTGCACCGTAGTGCCGGTTACTCTCTGCGGAACAAGCCGCGTGAAGGGTATCGTGATAGCCGGGTGAAGTGTCTTGGATAATTGTCAGTATTGGTTGAAAGCGGTTGCTCACCAGTGTGTCACCAGGTTCGAAAAAAAGACGGTAAAGCGCAGATCGACTATGCGCCATTGAAAGAAACTCACTTGGGGATGAACTGTTAAATGCCCAGGTATCCACAACCTGATTGCCTTCAGAATTTATGATTCGGATAAGACCGCCTTTTGGAACCGAAAAGGCTCTGGCTTCACCAGGTGGAATAAATGTCAATGTTGGTGGCATTGGGTTTTCGGTTAATAAATTGAGATTATTTCAGGAACTGAATAATTCTTTGAGTCGAAATTCGATTGAAATTCTTCAGTCCTCGTGCCGTAGTTCACACATAAACTGGTAAATTCCAAGTTCTAAATCTGGGCAGGTAAGTTGCAGCGTTCCGTTGATGGACTCGGCTGTAGAACTATTCAATGCATGAGCAACGATGCACCATTCGATACGGGAATCACGACCACGTATCTGTTCCTCGTGCCTGGGTTTGTCGTCTACCGGATCTGAGTCGGGTGAGAAGCGAACCCACACGTCGGAGCGCAGGCATCCGGAAGTGCCATTCAGATGTTCAGCGATAGCCTTGAGGTTATCTTCATTTGTTGGCGTGCCTGAACGGGCTGTGATGACGTGACTGCCTTGCATGTCACCCACGCGGTGGATGCACCTGCAGACCGTGCGGGATACGTTGATAAAAACACCGCGCATCACTTCGCGAGTCAGCATGGATGGGTTATCCAGCTGGTACAGGTAGGCCTCTGAAAATAGTACCTCAGCCGACGTGGTCTCATAGTAGGTGAAGTATTTGGGGGCTCTGTCGACGGATTTATGACGACGGCCCAGCTTGAAGCCTGGAATACTCACACGATCATGAAGGTGCTCACCCTGATACCACTTTTCATACAAGAATTCTTCGCCGATCTTACAGTCGTTCCAGATTGCAAGAATACCTGAGGAGCTCTCTGTGCTCGTATCTCCCATGATTGGGTTGTCTCTTGATGGTGAAAATGAATAAATCGTGGATGGTGTGTAGTCAGGTTTAGTAACCCTGGTTAGCACTTAGGGTTGATTGGTGCGTATCGCGTTTAGAGCTCTGTGATTGTTTTCTGGTTGTTTGAACCCAGCGGGGTATTGCACATTTCCAGATGCAGTCGGCCGCCACTGCTATAGGGATGGTTTAAGATCGTTTCCTCGTTGAGTTCTATGCCCAGTCCCGGCTCTGTCGGTGCCAGCACATAGCCCCTGTCCCAGGTCAGTGATCGAGTCAGCAGATTGTCATGAAATTCGGTTTGAATCGTTTCAAGAATTAGGAAGCTGGGACTGCTGAATGCCACATGCGCAGCAGCGGCATGGGCGATCGGGCCACAGTAAATGTGTGGCGCGACTTGGGCATTGAATAATTCGCTCAGGACAAAAATCTTCTTGGTCTCCCAGATGCCACCACTGCGTCCAATATCCGGCTGTAAAATGGAAACACCGGCTTTTAAACACTCGTGGAATTCCTGTTTAGTCGTCAATCGCTCGCCGGTGGCAATCGGGATAGTGGTGGCATTTGCTACTTTGCCGATAGCCTGGATTTGGTCCGGAGGGCAAGGCTCTTCAAACCACAATGGATCGTAAGGTTCTAAACGCTTGGCCAATCGAATCGCCGATGAGGTGGTCATCTGTCCATGTGTGCCGAACAGGATGTCAGCGCGGTCACCAACCGCTTCCCGAATTCGCTTTACGCTGTATTCCGAACGGGCGAGTTCGTGTAGCGAGAGTTCTCTGCCACCTTGAAAGCTGTATGGCCCAGCGGGGTCTTGTTTGATCGCGGTAAAGCCCATCTCGAGATAGTCGAGTGCACGTTCCGCTGCAGCATCACCGTCGTGATAAACATCATCGGCCTTGTTTTGGAGGTTACCCTCATCTCCAGAGGTTTTAGGATACAGATAGGTATAGGTTCGAAGGCGATCGTGGAATTGTCCGCCGATGAGGTTGTAGATGGGTTGGTTTAGCGCCTTACCCAGAATATCCCACACAGCGATTTCCATGCCGCTGAACACACCCATCATGGAAACATCGGGCCGCTGTGTGAACCCGGCTGAATAGACGCGGCGAAAGAGTGTTTCCACATTAAATGGGCTTTCCCCGGCGATATAGCGCTCGAATGTATCTTCCACCATTTGACAGGCAATATCTCCGGATACCGGTATGCCGTAACATTCACCGATTCCCTGTATGCCGTTATCGGTGGTGAGTCTGACGATGACCCAGAATGCGCCGCCGATGCCGGTCGGTGGTACAGTCGCCCACGTTTCAATCTGTTGCAGTTTCATGGCTAGTATTGGCCGATTTATCTACGGTGATGAATGTTGATGGTTGTTGCTCAAAAATACTTGCAAGACCAGAATAGAAACTCTTCTCGGTTCTGTGAATTCGTAAAGATCTCGTCACATTATATTTAATTCACTCAGATTGGGTTTTGAATTCACCGTAAACCACGAATAGTCGGGAACCGTTTGGATGACTTTATCGAGTGATTTAAACAAGGTGAAACTATGACGATACTCTCTCCCACGCAGTATGCGCAATATCAGCGTGAAGGTGTGATTTTTCCTCTTAGGATTTTGGACGCAGAAAAAGCTGGAATACTGGCAGGCCACTGTGGCGTGTTGCAATCCCGAATGGGTCATTGGGTGGCTAGTCCACAAATATCTAAACCCAATCTAGTCAGTTGCGCGATGGCAGATGTCATTCGAAATGAGACACTCCTCGATGCGGTGGAGTCAGTTATCGGGCCCGATATCCTCTGCTGGACAGCAACGTTGTTTGCAAAACCCCCTAAATCCGGTGGTTACGTTGGCTGGCACCAAGACAGGACTTACTGGGGTCTTTCGCCTGAAGAACAGGTTGTCACTGCCTGGCTGGCACTGACCGACGCGTACTATGACAACGGCTGTATGAGTGTGCTTAGAGGGAGTCACTTGCAAGGCAATCGTGATCATGCGATTGTTCCAGGCACTGAAAATATCCTATTTTCAGGTCAGGAAGTAACTATCAAACCACATGAAAGAGACCAACTCGTGCACGTGGAACTTGACCCCGGAGAGGCTTCGATTCATCACTCAAGAGCCCTCCACGGTTCAAACCCCAATACATCAGACCGGCCGCGTATAGGTTTATCGATACAGTACATCAGTGCTAATGTGGTACAGCGTAACAACGGTGGTGTCGATTCAGCATCTGCGGTGCGGGGCAACACGGCGCACAGCAAATTCGAACTCGAACCTTCGCCGGAGAAGGACTTCGATGCCCAAGGTATCAAGAACTGGAATCGGTTTATCGCCAATCCCAGTGGTTTGGGCGCTACCGCTGATGCGATTCAGATTGAAGCATGTGACGTTGAATAAACAGAAGACCCTATGCTTAAGCAAATGGATTGCAAGCTCTAGCGTTGCATGGATTCTTGATTGTCGTAGATCGAGTCAGTGCCGGGTTCCTGTGGTAGATGGATCCGGAACGGTAACGCCGCCATGCGACCCTCATGCACCGGCGCCCCACGCAATATTCGAGAATCGTATTCCTGCAGATCATAGCTTGAAAAAATGGGGAAGGCGTCGACTGCTGTATAGCTGAACAGCAACAGTGGCCGCAGGGTGTTTGTGCTGCTATTGCCCGAAGCGTGTAGGGTGCGGACATGGTGAATCGTCAGTGAGCCGGCCGGTGCTATTAACGCTACAGCCTTGTCTGCGAGGTCGCCGATGGCATCAGTATGGACACCACCGGCAAAAATACCATTGTGGTGATGATCGAACACCGGGCCTTTGTGGCTGCCTGGGATCACCATTAGTGGGCCGCACTCGGGTGTACAGTCTTCGATGAGAACACCCACGGCGAGGATATCGTCGTTGGTGTGGGGATAAAACGCCCAGTCCTGGTGCCAGTTGATCCCAGCATTCGTCCCGGGGTGCTTGAAGTTCAGTTTTGAGTGATCGAACCGAACCGTACCCCCCAGCAGCTCGCATACGGGATCAATTATCGTGCTGCATTCTGCGATCTGTTTGAATAGCGGATCCCGGAGGTGGGGATCTTTGAGTCGTCTGATACGGGGATTATCTGCTGAGTGCGACTGATCGAGGTCATAAATACGATTACTGGCCTCGACTGCACGCGACGCCTCGATAAAACGATCCACCGTTTCACGCAGACTCGTAAGCACCCTGCTGGGAATAGCCTGTTCGAGCAGCAGGTAACCGTTGTCTTGGTAAAACCTAATCTGATCGGCGGTTAATGCCATGTGCGACCTGTATGGCGGTTTAAGTGAACTTTATTCTACAAACTTTAGACCCGTGGGTCATAGGGAGTTTCTGCTCTGGCTTATTTATTGATCACCCATTATCAGAGTCCGATGTCGAATCCGAGTTCCAATAATCACAAGCAGCTTGCCATGCTTTGGGCAATGCCGCGCAAAACATTTAGATAGAAGTCAGGACCCAGAGTGAACTGGGTTCCGAGTGAGTCAATCACACGAGTCTTAACTGAGACCCCATCCGTGACGGTTCTGACCAGTTCCGAGTTGAACTGGGGTTCAGAAAATACACAAATAATGCCCAATTCTTCAACTTTTTTTCGAACTTCTGCGATGCGTGCTGGACTCGGATCTGAGACGTCTCCCAGTGAAATCGATCCAGCTGCTAAGACATCAAATCGTTTCTCAAAATATTGATAGGCATCATGGTAGACAATGAAATTGGTGCCACGAAATTCTGCCAGTGTTGCTTCTAGTTCAGAAATGACGGTGTCGATATCGGCTTTGGCCTGAGTGGCATTGGCAAAGTAGATATCACTATTTGTTGGATCAATCTTCGATAACGCGGTCGCAATCACGTCCAGCCAGATTCTCCCGTTATAGGGATCGAGCCAGCCGTGGGGGTCAACGTTTCCAGTGGCGTGCTCATCTTCGTCATGTTTATGTTCGTCATGCCCATCTTCGTCCTGTTTGTGCTGGTGACTGTGGGTTTCGAAGGTTGCACCTTCACGGAAGGAGAGCACAGTGGCACCCTTTGCATCCATGAGTTCAATGACTTTAGCGTTTCTAGCCAGCGTGTTTAGAGCGTCATCGAGCCAGGGCGTCAGCCCATTGCTGATCCAGAAGACGAGATCGGCTACTTCCAGCGATGCCGCGTTGGATGGACGCAGCGAATACTCATGTGGTGATGCACCTCGGTCGACAATCAGATCGGGCATACCAATTCCCGCCATCACTCGGGTGACCAGCGAATGGGTTATCGGAATGTCGGTTACGACCTTCGGTACATTTGCCGATGCCGTGCCGGATAGTAATAGTCCAAAAATAGCTGAAAAAAGGGTTCCTTTGACTGTTAGGTGCATGACGATGTTAATTAGACCTCAAATAAATGTTATGATATAACATAACATATTATGTGTTAGATTAGCTACCCAGATGTTCCTTGCCGGAAAAGGAGTGCATATGGATACAATTGGTTTTGGGCAGCACAACCATGCTGAATGCATCAGCAAAGGCTTGAATTTGGTTGATGCCGAGTGTCGAGCAGCTGGATTGAAGTTCACGCCAGTACGTCGACGGGTATTGGAAATGCTCTTGGCAGAACACCGCGCCCATGGTGCTTATGAAATTCTGGATAATCTTCGCGCCGAGGGTCTAGGGTCACAGCCTCCAGTATCCTATCGAGCGCTAGAGTTTTTAGTCAAGAATGGTTTTGCGCATAAGATCGAGCGGCTCAATGCTTTTATTGCCTGTGCCCACTTGGCAGAAAATCATGCGCCCGTTTTCTTAATTTGTCGGTCCTGCGATTCAGTTGCAGAAATCTACACCGATCTTACTCGTGGTGTGTTGGGTCGTGCTGCAAAAACAGCTGGCTTTCAGATTGAACGAACTGCGGTCGAGGTCGAGGGAATCTGTACTACCTGCCAGCAAGGAGGCGCAGCATGAGTCTCGTCGAGATTGGCAATCTCGGTATACGTCTCGGTGGCAATACTGTTCTGAATGATGTTGACATGCATGTCGGACCTGGAGAGATAATCACCATCGTCGGACCTAATGGGTCCGGGAAAACTACTCTACTAAGAGCAATTATCGGTGCGATCAAACCCAGCATGGGTTGGGTCAAGAAAAGCGCCGGGCTACGCATCGGTTATGTCCCCCAGCGCCTGCATATAGACGAAACACTTCCTATAACCGTACGGCGTTTCCTCAGCCTGCCACGCTCAGTTTCTGATTCTGTTGCGCAGGACGCGTTGGCCACTGCGGGGGTCGAAGATTTGGGCATGCAACAAATGACAGGGCTTTCGGGCGGGCAATTTCAACGTGTGCTGTTGGCTCGCGCGCTGCTTGGTCGGCCTCAGCTTTTGCTCCTTGACGAAGCCACACAGGGTTTAGATCAGCCCGGATCAGCTGCTTTTTACCGGCAAATTGAAACGGTCCGTCAACACATAGGCTGCGCGGTACTAATGGTCAGCCACGAGTTGCATGTGGTGATGGCTGCTTCAGATCGGGTCATCTGTCTGAACGGTCATATTTGTTGTCATGGTGCACCTGGTCAGGTGGCTACAGCACCGGAATACCGGGCTTTGTTTGGTACTGGAACACAGGGTGCGCTGGCTTTGTACCAGCACGAACATACCCATTCACACGATCATGAGACTACCGCATGACTGGGCTGGACAGTTTCCTCGTGCGCGCATTATTGGCGGGCGTGGGCGTTGCTATCGCCGCGGCACCACTGGGTTGTTTTGTGGTGTGGCGTCGCATGGCCTATTTTGGTGACGCTACCGCCCAGGCTGCGATCCTGGGTGTTGCACTGGCGCTGGCCTTTTCGACATCAATCTTTCTGGGTGTTCTGGTTGTGTCACTGCTTATGGCTATTGCGGTTTTCGGTCTCACTGGGCGAGGATATACGATGGACACGTTGCTAGGTGTCCTCTCTCATTGTGCGCTGGCATTTGGCCTTGTGGCGGCCTCTTTCCTGTCTGGCGTGCGGATCGACCTGATGGCCTACCTCTTTGGCGATATCCTAGCTGTTGGAAAGAATGACCTGGTTGTGATTTGGGGTGGTGTGGGATTGGTTTTGCTATTGATGTGGTGGCGATGGTCGGCGCTCTTAACTTCAACTTTGAATCCCGATCTGGCCTACGCGGCGGGGATGGATCCTCGACGCGAACAGTTAATTCTGACGGTGGCGCTGGCAGTAGTGGTAGCGGTTGCGGTTAAAGTCATAGGGGCTTTGCTGATTGTGGCACTGCTGATTATCCCAGCGGCCACCGCAAGACCCTTTTCGAAAACGCCGGAACAGATGGTGCTGATTGCCACAGTTATTGGTGGTTTGTCCGCGGCAGGTGGATTGCAAGTCGCATACCGTTTCGACACCCCGACTGGACCGACTATTGTTTGTCTTGCGGCTGTGTTTTTTGCAGTGTCAACAGTGGGAAGTTTGATCCGTGGCCGGGCTATGAACTGAGGAACTGAATAATTGACATTTGAAAGTTTTATAACGAATAGGAGTTAGTGATCATATTTACACGTGCGATCACCCGCCGGCCCTGCGAAGCTATGATCGACGGTATCAGTACAGCCGGACTTGGGCTACCTGATTATGAGTTAGCTTGTAGCCAGCACGCAGACTATGTTGCAGCACTCGAGAGCTGCGGACTGATCGTTACTGTACTGCCTGCCGATCAACAATATCCCGACTCGACCTTTGTCGAGGATGTTGCCGTTATGCTACCAGGTGCTGTAATTCTGACTCGGCCAGGTGCTGTATCTAGACGTGGTGAAGTTCTAGAAATTCGACCCACACTGGAAGCGCTTGTCGGCAATATTTCAATTATCCAGTCGCCAGGGACATTGGAAGGTGGGGATGTCATGATGGTCGGCACACATTTTTATATCGGTTTGTCAGAACGAACCAACGAGGCTGGTGCCCGACAGATGATTGTAATTCTCGAGAAATGCGGACTGACCGGGTCGATGGTTGCGCTTGACGAGATGTTGCATCTCAAGAGTGGGGTCAGCTACATAGAATCTGATAACCTCCTCGCTTATGGCGAATTTATTGGCAAACCAGAATTCGAGCAGTTCGACACACTGAAAATTAGTGAGAGTGAAGCTTACGCTGCCAATAGCCTGTGGCTGAACGGCACAGTGCTCGTCCCACAAGGTTATCCAGACACGGCGATCGCTATTCAGTCACGGGGTTACACTGTGATGATGCTGAATGTCTCCGAGTTTCAGAAACTCGATGGCGGATTGAGTTGCTTGTCGCTTCGGTTCTGAGTCCGATTGTTAGTGATTCAATAAGAGATTGGTTCTTGGTGTTAGGCGAGTCCTGATTTAACGGCGCTCAGGATGAGACCCCAACCCCCAAACCACCTAGTGTGAAGCTATCGACCGCCCATAAATGTAGTGCCCCAACACCATGGTGTTGGGGCACTGAGCAAGCGTATTAATTCAGTTTACGCGGGATCTGGCCAGACAAAATCGGGATGTAGCCCTTCATGGACAGGACGGCCGTCGTCAGGGGTTGGAACGCCAGCAGACGGATCAAAAAAAGCGTGGTATGTCGCAGGCAAGCTTTCTGAATCATATCCCATCAGATTCGGGACAATTACCCTGATTCGTCGCTGTTTGTCATTAAGCATAATAGGTGTGCCGCAGGTTGAGCACGTACACAATTCTAATGGTCCATCGGGGTTTTGATCGTTGAACGGTTGACTGTCCAAGCCATCCAGATTGTCGACTTCCAGGTCTCCGTGATTAAAGAAGACAACATGAGTCGTGTCCTGCCCAGTAACGCGTTTACAGATTGAGCAGTGGCAGGTATGGCTGTCTATGGGTCCATTATCTGAATGAGTATGAATATGATCACACCCTCCAGCATGTTTATGTGACATAACTCGTTACCTCTATTCGTTGATGTGAATTAATGTCGGAAAACAGACGACGCGATGAACTTATCAGGGTCTACTATTACAAACTCATCAAATTTTTGCCAGAACGAGAGATTGGGAGAAATAAATTCATCTACAAAACAAATAACGTTGTTGTAACGCCTTGATTTTATGGCGCGTTTGGAGGGATACGACCCCCCCGACGACCAGACTCGAAGCCGGGTACTCAAAAAGGTGTTTAGGGCTATGAAAATTGAGATTAGCGTACTACGGCTGTCCCAAATAATTCGAAGTTTCAGGCGTTTTCTGGCTATATTGGCAGAGTTCTCTAATTCTTTTGGGGCAATGGTGTTACAGCGGTAGGTTTCAATCTATAGTACTTAGCAGCAGTTAAAGTATCGGCGAAAAGGCTTAACTCAGTTCAATCTTCCCAACATTTGATCGGTGGAAATGTACATTCTTCCAACCATCTCCGGTCTTGTGCCAGATACGAGTTTCTTCAAAGGCAGTAGTACTGTGCTGACCATCACTCGTAGTGCTTTGAACCAGTCTTACATAGGCGACCACAGCAGTATCCCCTAGCAGTCGTATATGCGGCGCTCGTACACTTGACTTACGTTTGCCTGAGGCAGGACTACCAAAGTAGGTTTCATGGAAACCCAAACCTTCTACTAAATTACCGAGTGCTTCTGGCTCGAAAGCTGTTAAGGATGGATCACATAACTCTCTGTAAGTTTCCAAGTCGCCACTATCAATGGCATAAAGTAACCGCTCGTTTAGCGTTTCAACTGTATTAGAAGTCATGGCTTGATGTTTATATTCCAGTTGTTGATTAATTATAGGTAGGATTAAATATTCGCCAGACGTTCGTGCCATTCAGCGATCGACTCGTCGGGATATTCATTAAAACAAAGATCGTCTGCTGCGGCGAAGGTCTCGACCCAGTCCGGCTTATACTTCAGCATGATATGTGTGTAGCAGGGGGTTTTGGGTAAAGCAGAATCAACAGAACTGGCCACAGGATGTAGCAAATCCGGCCACGTATTGTTCCAGGCCCAAAGGTGGCTGCCGCAGTGCCGGCAGAACCGACGGTGATGGTTACTCTGCCTTGCCTCGGGCGACAGCAAGGCCCGATAGGTTTCGAGGTGTTCTTCCCCATCAATCTTCAGAGATTTAGCATCTGCTGAGAGATTTATTGTATAGCCTTCTCCACCGCTCGTTTTTCTACAGATCGAGCAGTAACACTTTTGGTATGGATAGGGTTCATTGGACTCGACCTCATACCTGACGGCCTGGCAATGACAACTTCCATGAATCTTCATGGTGATGCTTTCATCGGTGTAGTCAAGACCACTCCAATATAACGCTTCATGGTTATTTTCCTTTAGTCAGGTCTAAAAGCATCGAGCAATCTAGACAGGTGAAAAGTTATTCATGACCACCCATTCGGGTCGGGATGAACCGTGATGTTTGTTCTCCACAGAGTTCAGCGTTAGCGAAATTAGGACGCGGTCCCATGGCGACACATTCGACGCCGAGCCATGAATGATATTTGTATTGGCAAATATGACCGAGCCGGCGGGTCCTTTGGGTGCAACTATGCCATTCACTTCGACTGCACTTGCAACTCGGCTATTGTCCAGTGCGCGAATTGGGTAGGAGGTGGTGGCGTCATCCACATCGTTCTTTATGGCTTCACCTCGATGCGAACCCGGCACAAGCATCAATGGTCCATTGAACTCGTTGACCTCATCCATAAAGATCAGCACGTTGACCAATCGATTAGCCGGCATACCGTCGTCAATAAGATAGGTTGAGAAGTCCTGGTGCCACTGCCATATATCACCGGTAAATGCCCTTTTCAGATTCAAGACACACTGAAACACATAAACATCGCTGCCCAGGATCTGCTTCACTGGATCGATGACCAATCGATTTCGGATCAGTTTGTCTGCCGCCGTACTGTAGGTATGTACATTCATCAAGGACCTGACAGTTTGGGAGTCATTCTCGAATATCACTTCGGGTCTTTGAAGCGCACATAGTTCAGGTAGCTCGGCGATCACTGCTCTGATGTCACCAACAGGTAACAGTTCAGGAACGAAGACGTAACCCTCATCTGAATAGTCGTGCATCTGGGAGGTGCTTAACATCTTCTTTCTCTTTGCCAGAATTGTTAGATCCAATAATATTATAGAAGCCAGTGAGGGTATTGGTTGGATATCTTTTCGTAGGTTTATTGCGAACTAAACGAGTCGTTTTCCGTTTTGGTAGTACATGCTACTGTTGCATGGTCATTCATCCTAAGGAGGCAATTAATGTTAGAAATGAAGAATGAATGCTTAGATTGCAATTGCACGCTATCAAATACCTCTGAGGCACATGTCTGTTCCTATGAATGTACCTATTGTTCTAAATGCGCTGAACAAAGAGGGTTCATATGCAAGAACTGTGATGGCGATTTACAGCAACGACCGCAACGAACTGAAACTTAATCGCTCATTACGGGTCGAGCCACAGCCATTGTGAGAAGGCATGCGTGCTATTTTCCAGTAGTAAGGTTGAGTAAAGTAAATTGGATAACTCATGAAATATGCTATCAATATAATTAACTTTGGTGATTGTGGGGATGCCGCGACGCTTGCTGAATTGGCCCGAACTGCGGAGGACGTGGGCTGGGACGGATTCTTTGTCTGGGACCATATTGCTTGGGACGGACGTATTATGCCAATGGTCGATCCATGGGTCGCTTTGACAGCGATTGCTACCAGTACCAATCGAATCCGCATTGGCGCTATGGTCACGCCGCTACCTCGTCGTCGGCCTTGGAAGTTTGCACGCGAAACGGTTTCGCTTGATTATCTATCGTCTGGCCGAATGATCGTTGGCGTGGGTATAGGAGATGCTTTGGCTGAATTCAAAAACCTGGGCGAGGAGGCCGACCTCAAAACACGGGGCGCTATGTTGGATGAGGGGCTCCAGGTGGTCAACGGGTTGTGGAGTGGTAAACCATTTAGCTTTGTAGGAGAACATTACACAGTCAAAGATGCTCATTTTATTCCCGCGACACTACAGCAACCTCGCATTCCAATCTGGGTTGGGGGCAAATGGCCTAACAGGGCACCCTTTCGACGGGCAGCTCAGTGGGATGGAGTCTTCCCCATTTTCAGCGGCACCGATCCCGAATCTTACCCAGCGCAGATTCGAGAGATGATACTTTTTGTCCTCGATCATCGGGAAAGTGATGATCCGTTTGATGTCACAGTGCAGGGTACTACACCCGGTAACGATTTGATTCGTGCCGTTGAGGTCGCCGCCGAGTATGCCGAAGCGGGTGTTACTTGGTGGCAGGAAGCTATTAATGAGCGTCGTCCTGACCTGATTGAGCGAGCGGGAAAAGCATCCTGGCTAGACGCCGTTCGCTGGCGGATTCAGCAGGGACCGCCGCGTATGTAAAAGCAATCCAGCACATTCTTGATTTGTGCTTTATTCGTGATTACTACGCATCTAACTCAGCTAGAGATGGACTCGTTGGTTTTGGTAGCCGAGCTTGGACGTATCGAAATACGGCGTTTGCAACTCCTGTGAAAAGGAATAAGGTTGCAGCAAACACAATTGGCCAATAAGCGATGCCAGTTGTATCGAATAGCCAGCCAGCAATCCCGGGTGCGGGCGTCGTGATGAGAAAGTAACTACTAAAGAAAATCCCAATTCCAAATGCGCGCCGATGAGGAGCCATTGCCTGTGTTGTTAATGCCATAATGATTCCTGCGGGAGCTACACCGATTAGGCCAAATAACAGACTCAGTCCTACTGCGAACTGCGTCCACGGCAGCAGAAGCAGCGACGCGATACCACCGGCTAGGCAAATATATAGAATTGTGTCCGGCTTCTTAAATCTATCGGATATCTGACCACAAATAGCTCCCGAGAACAGCATAACCCAGCTGGCCAGACTGATGATTGTTGCCGCTCCAGTTGGTCCGTAACCCCCGTTAATCAATACGTTTGCACCGAAACTTAAAAAGACTATGTAACCGGCATTGAATAATGCCCAGACAAGTGAGGCAAGCAATGTGAGAGTCAGTTCGTTCCTAGGTAGTCCCAACTGAGGTGGGTGCGCATGGTTGTTGGCATGTGTAGGCATTCGATATACGGTAAATACGCCCAACGCACCCAAACCACAGTATATCGATGCTGCAACAAATGCCATCCGCCAATCAAAGAGAGCAGCCAACCAAACGTGTCCTACCTGACCCATAGCAATCCCAAACGGCCAACTCATCACAATCACTGACATAGCAGTAGCTAACTCCTTTCCATCAAACCAATCAGCCACCATCTTCGTGCAATAGATAGTAGTGACCACAAAGCCAATGCCACAGATAATTCTTGCAAGGGCAAACATATTGAAGCTGGTTGCAATTACTGCAACAGCACCACCCAGTGCCAAGAATACTAATCCGATTGTGACGAGTAGCCGGTCACTGGCATAACGTCCCGCAAATCCGCAGGGCAACGCAAGCACTACGCCAGGCAGAAGAAACGCACCAATTAGCATCCCTATTTCGGCATAGTTGAAGTGGAAAATATTGACCAAGTGGTCGGATACAGAGCCGAGTGTCTGGAACTGAAAACCAAGCCCGGTACGACAGGCGAACAATACAGCCAAGATAATCCATCGGGAAGAAATTTTGTTCACGTCAATTCGGCTTGGTTACAACTTTAATGTTAAGCGGGTGATACTCGACTAGACTTGATTCTGA